>WSSedB1CaDRAFT_10000690_pt1 | contig 13990 bp, 9 predicted proteins | sample WetSurSB1Cattail_FD_9460 | JGI IMG/M metagenome (IMG submission 9460)
CTTCAGCCAGACAAAGTCAATAGAGCTGCTTTCCTTGGCCTGCGGCTACGGCGAACAAAGCCGGCCGACTCCACCAGCTGGCGGATGGTGCCTTGCATCTACCCTGACATGCAAAGCATGGTCATGGTTTTTCTTGTTCGCCATCTGGACTATTTCATCTTAACCCCAAAACTCACACCCGTTATCTGGAAGGTTTAGGATCGTAACATCCAGACTGCCAACACACAAGCAAGCGTTTTACAGTCCACACCTCTAACATGTGAAATAATGTTTATAGTAAACAACATATATACTAAATGCTATTTCACAGGCTTAACCGTCCCGTTGTTGCAAAACACATGCTTTTATTCAAGGACAAACCTTTTCTACAGATCTGATTTAAGTATATGATTGAACTACTAGATACATTCATTACCTGTATTTATACCAGTTGAAAAGTTCATGTCAAACTACTACACGTTTATATAACTGATGGTTTGATTAGGATTAGATTTACCCGTAGTACTATCAAATTCTTATTCAGGCACCTGAATCAAGACTTTAAGACCTGTTTGTAATGGTCAATAATCAACAGTTTGCCATTCATCTCATATACATAATTAAAATTTTATATGCCTACATTATGGACATTAAATGCCAATATATTAGGCAATTATAGAGAATATTTTTCTACTTGGTTTACTTAAACAACTAATTTTCAGAAAGTAACAAATAACGGTATGATAATTGAAAATTGCAGATGAAATTCCCAAATTTTAAGCATTAGGATTTAGGTATGGTAAAGAATTACTTCAAAACAGCTATCAGGAATATCAAAAGAAATTCTACATATTCAATATTAAATATTAGTGGTATGGCTGTGGGCATGGCCTCTGCAATTTTAATACTTTTATGGGTTCAGGATGAATGGAGCTACGACAGGCATTTTGATAATGCAGATAATTTATTCCGTGTGATTGGAGACATGGGTACAACCAGCGGAAAAAGCTCTTTGAGTGCAATAACACCTGCCCCAATAGCAAAAGCGTTGAAAGAAGAATTTCCTGAAATAATCAGATCTTCAAGATGTAGCATTGGCTCCATGTTATCATTTAGAATAGGAGATGAATTTATAGATGAAACAGCTGTCCCAGTTGATAATGATTTCTTAAAGATGTTTAATATTGAGTTTGTAGCAGGGGACATAAATAGCGCTTTAACAGCTCCGAACAATATTGTTCTGACAGAAAAAATAGCAAAGAAATATTTCGGTAACGAAAATCCGATCGGCAAAACATTGAAAATGGCTGAATCTTATGATATATATACAATTTCCGGAGTTGTAAAGAATCCACATAATAGTCATCTCATGTATGATTTATTGATTCCAATAAAGCTTACAAAAGAGTTTGAAAGTCTTAAAAGTGGTATGCAAATGTTTTGTTATAACTATGTTGAGTTAAAAAAAGGTACAGACAGTAAAATGGTCAGTGAAAAAATACGAAATTTTTTAAAAGATCATTCAAGCACGATGACTTTTGGGATTTCCCTTCAGAACATTAAAAAGATCCATTTGTATTCTTCCGGAAAATATGAACAGGATATAAAGGGCAATGGTGACATTACTTATGTAAGAATTATGTGCCTCATTGTTATTTTTATTCTTCTTATTGCCTGTATCAATTTTATGAACCTTTATACTGCGCAATCTGCCAAAAGGGTCAGGGAAATTGGTTTACGAAAAGTGGCAGGAGCAAACAGAAGAAAAATATTTGTTCAATTTATGGGAGAATCTCTGTTGCTGGTATTTATTTCCCAGGTAATAGCTATGATTTTAGTTGAATTGCTACTGCCCGGTTTTAATAACCTTATTGGCAAACAACTTTATATTAACTATCAAAGCATTCATTTATATATAGGGTTGATTGCAGTTATACTGTTTTGCGGTATATTGGCCGGAAGTTATCCAGCTTTGTATCTGTCTTCATTAAAGCCACTGAATACAATAAAGGGCGTAATTAATAAAAATCCCGGCAATGCACAATTCAGAAGAGTTCTCGTTATTTTCCAGTTTTCATTGTCGGTCTTGCTAATCATTTGTACCTTAATTGTTGGGAATCAACTTAACTATATTCGCAATAAGAACCTTGGATTAAATAAAGATAACATAGGCTATTTTACTAGTCACACCAGACCTAAAGGCTCCGTACTTGAAGACTTAAAAAAGGAACTTTTAAACAACCCGGATATAGTAAGTATAACTAGGGGCAATAATCCTGTCAACGTTGAGAATAATGCTAATGGTTTTAATTGGAGAGAAAATAATGTAGGCAATGATTTTTCATTTAATATTTTGAGTTGTGATGCAGATTATGCCAAAACCTTTCAACTTGATCTTGAGAAGGGGCGTTTTTTTTCCTCCGAATTTTCAACAGATTCTTCAGCAGCAGTAATCAATGAAAGTGCAGCAAAAATAATGGGATTTAATAATCCAATCGGGGAAATTATATCGACGCCATGGCAATCGAAATTACATATCATAGGCGTAGTAAAGAATTTTCACTACAAGTCTTTGCATTATAAAATTGAGCCACTTATTATGACATTTGATCCGGATATCGAATTTTTTATCCGGATGAAGCCTGACAAAGTAACCTCAATAGTTCCCTACATTAATAAAACTATACAATCATTTAATCTGTCTTATCTCCTGAATTTTCATTTTCTGGCCAATGATTACGAAAACCTGTACCGAAAAGAACAAAACATGAGTAAGATCATTCGTTATTCCTCGTTTCTTGCAATCTTCATTTCGTGTCTGGGTCTTTTAGGACTGTCTGCATTTATGACTCAGCGACGTACAAAAGAGATAGGAATAAGGAAAATAAATGGGGCAAAGTCCCATGAAATATTCACATTGATATCAGGAGAATATATAATATGGGTATTGATTTCAATTATAATTGCATGCCCTATCGCTTGGTTTGCCATGAATAAATGGCTGCAAAACTTTGCATACCGGATAGATATAAGCTGGTGGGTATTTGTATTGGCCGGCTCTATTGCTTTTCTTATTGCATTATTGACTGTCAGCTTTCAATCGTATAGAGCAGCAGGTAAAAATCCCGTTGAAGCTCTACGATTCGAATAGTGAGATGATAAGTTAGAAACTGGAATAGTCATTTAACGTAGGGACCGTCCCTTCGTCAGGCACATTACGCAAAGAAAAACATAAGTTGAAATGAGTAATTTATAGTTTTGCGTAAGCCTTCCATCCCATACCTTCCATGTGACTACAAAAGCATCTAAGGAACTAATTTGTTATTTAAATTGGAGACTAGAGTGATTGAATCATTTCTGGTAATACAGTTTTATTTGGTAGATTTGATATGCGATACCTGATTAACCGAGATTGTCTATCTAGAATATTGAAGATTTGACTATTAACTAGTTGGTTGTATGTGATTTACGTAATGTAAGTGTGACTTATTGAGTGAATTTCAGTTTTAACAAGACTAAGCACAGTCTTTAACCTTATTTAGCTTTATGCACCTTGACTAATACTGCTGCCGGGACAGAGTCAATAGGGCTGCTTTCCTTGGCCTGCGGCTATGGAGAACAAAGCCGGCCGACTCCACCAGCTAGTTGATGATACCTTGCCTGCTTTGCTGCAGGTAGGCTTTCTTGCTCATCATCTAGAGTATTTCATCGTGACGCAAAACTCCCACCTTCACCCGGACTTTGCAAAAACGCATTCCAACCACGACACGGACGGCAATTAAATTAAACCGCCGGGACGTATGGTTAATACCCTGCTTCTGTGACAGTTAGATAATTCATAAAAGATCTAACCATAACAAAAAATGGAAAGTTACTTATCCTTGACAACTAGCACAAAATCTATTTACCGATGTTTTTTATAGATTGACCTAAAGCTGTTTACTTTTTACCGAATGATTCTTTTCTTTGAAATCATTGCGTTCTAGTTTTGTAGACAAGCTTTTCTAAATACAATTTAATATGACAACTTCTGATTTGGTATTTATTTTACTGACACTCTCTTTTTGGGTTCTAATAACACTTTATTGGATATTATCAGCGAGAAAAGTTGGAACAAATCATAAAGGCAATGAAATTTTTTCATTTATTAAATTAATCGGTTCTGCATTAATTATTTATTTGCCATTGTTAACTGGTAGCTTTATTGCCACTAAACTTTATATAACAAGCTTCCTGACCGGACTTATTGGGTCTGTATTATGTTTTATGGGAGTATTAATAATGGTTTGGGCTAAAGAACATCTTGGCAAGAACTGGAGCGGAAATGTTATCATTCAACAAGAGCATAGTCTGTCAAGGAGTGGACCATATAAATATGTAAGGCATCCTATTTATAGTGGTGGATTATTTGCGATGTTTGCTTCTGCAATTATAGTCGGTCAAATTTTCGGTTTCATTTGGGTAGTATTCTGTATATGGGGACTCAACGTAAAAATTAATAAAGAAGAAGCTTTACTCACAAAAGAATTTCCAAATGAGTACCCTATTTACAAAAAGCAAGTGAAAAGACTAATCCCATTTATTTGGTAAGAAAACAGAAAATAACTAACCATAACTCGGACGGTTTAATTAATTGCCTTCAGCCAGCCCAGAACAGCTTTGTAACCAGTACCAAAATCTATGCCTGAAACTTCTGTAACATTTATAAAATACTGTAGCACCCGGACAGTTGCATCTCACGGGACAGCATCGTTGGGCTGGTTGGCCGACGCGCTGGTGCCTTGCATCTGCCCTGACATGCGAAGCATCGTCATGGGTTTTTTGCTCGTCATCTAGACTATTTCGTCGTGACCCAAAACTCACAGCCGTCACCCGGACTTGGTACCGTTTAGACAAATTATCGTGACCCGAAACTTTTCAGCCATCTACCGGGACTCCCTGACGCTTCGCTGCGCTAAGGTCAGGGCAGGTGCAAAAAAAGCGGCACCGCGACGCAGACGGCACCTAATTAAACCGCCGAGCCGTTAGCCTTAAATTTTCTGACATCCCAATAGTCTAAAAGAGAAACTTATCACTATCTTTGATAGTATCAAATGATAGTATCAGGTTACAACTAATGAAGCCACCTTATAAGATTACAAGTAGAATCCTTGAATTGATTGCCTCAATCTCAGAGAAGATTGGAGAGGTGAATGCAGCATATCTTTACAGGCCTCCTACTGAATTGAGAAAGAAAAACAGAATCAAAACAATTCAGTCATCTCTTGAAATAGAAGGAAATTCTCTTTCTCTTGATCAAATAACTGCGATCATTGACAATAAGAGGATAATTGCTCCTAAGAAAGATATCCTTGAAGTAAAAAACGCAATAAAAGCTTACAACAATTTAGAATCATATAATCCAACAAGTCTGGTATCATTTTGTAAGGCTCATCAAATACTAATGAAAGGCCTGATTGAAAACGCAGGAAAAATAAGAACTAAATCAGTAGGTATTATTAAAGAAGTCACGATAACTCATGTAGCACCGCCTGGCAACATTGTAAAATCATTAGTCAAAGATCTCTTTACCTATTTAAAGACAGACCAAGATCTTACAATTATCAAAAGTTGCGTATTCCATTACGAGATTGAATTTATTCATCCGTTTATGGATGGTAATGGCAGGATCGGAAGACTTTGGCAAACCGTAATCCTAAGGCAATACTCTCCTGTATTTGAGTTTCTTCCAATTGAGTCATTAATAAAAACCAGACAAGCAGAATATTACAAAATACTTGGTGATTCAGATAATAAGGGGGATTCAACCGGTTTTATTGAGTTTCTACTACAAATTATTAATGAATCGCTTGAGGAATTATTAACAAATCAAAATGTTAATCTAACATCCAAAGACAGGATTGATATTTTTAAAGAAAAAATCCGGCAATCTTCATTTAACCGTCAAGACTATATGAGGCAATTCAAAGATATTTCATCTGCAACAGCCAGCCGGGATTTGAAATTAGCAGTAAATGAAGGAATCATAACAAAGACCGGTGATAAAAGGACAACTCTGTACAGATTTAAAAAATAATCTAAGGCTAACACGGACGGTTTAATTAATTGGCTTCCGCAACCCGGACTACTTCGTAATTAGCCCCCAAAGTCTATGCTATTAAACTCTTTTCAACTTATAAAATCTTGTTGCAACTGGACTGTTCCTGCTGCCGAGACAAAGTCAATAGGGTTGCGGGCCGACGCTATGGTGCCTTGCTTCTGCCCTGACATGCGAAGCATCGTCATGGGTTTTTTGCTCGCCATCTGGACTGTTTCATCTTGACCCAAGACTCACACCCGTTACCCGGACTTGATACCGTCAAGACAGTTTCATCGTGACCAGTGGGTGCTCGTCCACCTACCGGGTCCCGATAGCTATCGGGAGGCAAAAAACGCGGCACCACGACGCTGACGCCAACTCACCAAACCGCCGGGCCGTTAGCTGCAAGGCAATGCGCATTTCGTCACTATACCTGGATCTCCGACGCGCTCGCAAGAGTTTTGCAGCCCATCCCTGCAACCCTCCCTGAGCCGCAAAACACATGCTTTTTTGCCAGCCCGGACTCCATCACATAGACAGTTTTTCAAACCATGACAAACCTTACTCATTTATAGGTACTTTGCCACTTGACAAATTAATCATAAAACAATATTGACTATCGATGTAATAAGACATAACTATAAAAAATGCTTCCAAAAATATTCCATAAAAATTAATATCTCTTCAGATGAATAATCAAACCAAATTGTTCATAACTTAACTAAAAACGAGTACTTTATGATATTCTATTTTAGCTAATAAAATGCATAACATATTATTTATCAGCATAATATGAAAAACAAATTCAGGTTTTTTGATAGCAGTAAAAGGAATGTTATACTGTTGATTTCATTAGTCAGTTTGATTATATGTACTTTAGGTTATATATCCTACCAGAACAAAAAAAACTCTATAATCCTTCTGGAGAAAAATTCTCTGCAATCCATTGCCCAATTGAAAATGAAGGATATCGAAAATTGGTTTAATGATGAATTAAATGATGCAAAAAGTATCGCGGAAAATGTTTTTTTGAAAGAAAGAATCGAACAATACATTTTTTCAAAATCAGAAAGTGATAAATCTATCTTATCTCAATTTATACTTCAGATTAAACTTGAACATGGTTATTCAGATATAGTATTTGTCTCTCCTGGAGAAAAGATTATTATCAGTACTAATGGCAATATATCTGAACTAGGCCCTTTAGAATTAAAATCCGTAAAAACCGCATTGACAAGTAACAAGGCTGTTTCATCTGATCAGTATGTATTTCCATTCAATAAAAGAAATTTAATCGATTTTATTTCTCCTGTTTATAATAAGAATAAGATTCCTTTGGGAGTACTCTTATTCAAATTTGATCTGAATAATTCTCTTTATCCACAAATCCAGAGTTGGCCAACCAAAAGTAAATCTGCTGAATCATTTCTATTTAGGGTTGAAGGTGATAGCGTGGTTTATTTAAATGAACTTAAAAATAAAAATCGTACTGTTTTTAATTTTCGTTCCCCAATTTCCAAGGACTATTTACCGGCTAAAATTATAGCGTCAGGGCAAACAGGACTCTATGAAGGAAAAGATTATTTAAATAATGATGTTCTCGCTTATGCCGGTAACATCCCTGATACTCCATGGTTTATCGTTTCAAAAGTCGATATGGCTGAATTGCAAGCAAGTATTCCGCAATTAACATATATTGTATTTGGGTTTATTATGCTTCTTATCATAGGATTTGGTTTTGCAATCGCTTGGATTTATGAGTTTCGGCAAATTCACATTTATAAAGAGCTATTAAACAAGGAAAAAGAAATAAGACATTCCGAGGAAAAGTTTAAGGTCACAATGGATAGTATGGGAGAAGGAGTGATTACTCTCGATACTCAGGGAAGAGTCATATATATGAATAAGATCTCTGAAGAATTGACAGGCTGGGATTCTAAAACCGCAGTAGGAAAAGATTTTCACGAAGTTTATTCAGTTTTAAATGAGGAAACAGGCCAAAAAGAAAACTCAATACTTGAAAAAGTAATAAAGCAAGGAATAATAAAAGAACTTGCTAATCATACAATTCTAATTTCGAAGAGCGGTAAAAAAATTCCGGTTATGGATATCGGAGCTCCAATTTATGATAAAGACAACTCATTGATTGGAATTGTCATTGCATTTCAGGATGAAACTGAAAAGAGAAACCAAAAGAAAATTCTTCAGGAAAGTGAGAAAAAATACAGAGACTTTTTCAGTAATGATTTAACAGGTGACTATATTTCATCAGTTAATGGAAAGCTGTTAGATTGTAATCCGGCATTTGTTAAAATGTTTGGGTATCAATCAAAAGAGGAATTATTATCGATCAATACATCAGATCTCTACCCAACTCAACAAGACAGGAAACAGTTTATTGAACTCCTCTCACAAAACAAATCCATTGAGGGATTCGAATCCACTATGGTAAGGAAAGATGGGAAGGAAATTAATTGCATAGAAAACGTTGTTGGAATTTTTGATGATAATGGGAAACTAACCCAATTTATGGGGTACATGTTTGATATTACAGCAAGGAAAAAAATGATTAGTGAACTTGTTGCTGCTAAGGATAAGGCAGAAGAGAGTGACCGTCTCAAAACTGCATTCCTTCATAATATTTCTCATGAGATCCGGACGCCAATGAATGCAATCATAGGTTTTTCTGCATTGCTTAACGACCCGGTATTAACTCTTGAGGCTCGCTTAGATTTTACTAATTTAATAGAACAAAGTAGCAACCAGCTTCTTTCAATTATAACGGATTTAATAGACATAGCAACTATAGAAGCAGGACAGGCAAAAATTCAGGATAAGGAAATTAATATTAACGAAATTTGTTTGCGGATTTACAATCAGTTTTTACTAATAGCCCGGGATCAGAATGTTACATTTGAATACAACACAAATTTATCTGATAAAGAAGCGGTTATCAAATCCGATGAAACTAAGTTGTTCCAGATATTGAGCAATATCGTTAATAATGCCCTTAAGTTTACTATTCAGGGATCCGTAAGTTTTGGTTATAATCTGAAAAACGAAAATATTGAGTTTTATATCAAAGATACAGGAATCGGAATCCCAGAAGAGATGCAAGAAGATGTTTTTATAAGATTCCGTCAGGTTGAAAACTCGCTATCAAGACAATATGGAGGTAACGGACTAGGGTTATCAATCTCAAAAGCATATGTAGAACTTCTTGGTGGTAAAATCTGGTTGACCTCAGAATTAAATAAAGGATCTGTATTTTATTTTACCATACCTTATAGAAAAGCCATAATCGATAAAAGCTTAGTTAAACCTGCAGAAGTTGAAAAGGCACGTAAGTTTAAGAACTTCAAAACAGTTTTGGTTGCAGAAGATGAAGAGTTAAATTTTAAACTGCTTAACCATTTTTTAACCCCGTTGAATATTACTGTCATTCATGCCAAAAATGGTTTAGAAGCTGTTGAAATATGCAAATCTGGTAAAACCGTTGATTTAATTTTGATGGATTTAAAAATGCCTGTAATGAATGGATTTGATGCTACAAGACAAATCAAAGAATTCCTTCCATCTTTACCAATAATAGCACAAACTGCTTATTCTACTGAAGCTGATAAAGAAAAAACCTTTGCTTGCGGTTGTTCGGATTTCATAAGCAAACCATTTACTCAAGATGAGATATTAACTTTAATAAAAAAACAATTAGTTATTGATTGATCAGCATCTTCCTTTCAAAATCCTATACTCATTAAGAAATATTTAGTTACATAAACCAAACCTTCCCTGCTGTCAGGCACATTACGCAAGAATAACCATTCTTGAAATAAGAAAATTAAGCGTTTGCGTAAAGAGCCTTCCAGCCCGTCCCTGCCACTCGGCGAGACAGGCAGCTAAAGCATAAAATATCGTTTCACCAAGACAAACACAAAATTTGCCCAGCAGCTAACTGAACAGAATTATAATCTACTTGTTGAATGACCAATTTTTAATAAATTTGTAGAAAATATCCTGATGGTACCAATTGAGGTTAAAAATATAATTTTGAGTCGCTTGAAAGAATTCGATCCTCAAAAGGTTGGCATCTTTGGATCTTTTGCCAGGGGCGATAATAAGAAAGGTAGTGATATTGATATTCTTGTGGAATTCAAAAAGATTCCTTCTTTACTAGCACTTATCAAGTTAGAAAACGAACTCTCGGAAATTCTTGGTACCAAAGTTGATCTCGTCACAACAGGAGCATTGAAGAATAAGAGAATCAAAAAAAGTATTAAGAAAGACCTTATCAGCATCTTATAATGATAAAGAGCGATCTCGCCTACATAGAGCATATTCTTGATTGCATTCGAAAAATAAGTGAGTTCACTACTGGACTAACTTTAAAAGAGTTTAGGAAAAACGAATTAGTTCAAGACGCCATTATAAGAAATATAGAAGTCATCGGCGAAGCTTCAAAAAAAATCTCTCCAGATACAAAACAAACTTATTACAAAATCCCCTGGAAAGAAATATCCGGAATGCGAGATAAACTAATCCACGACTATCTAGGCGTTGATGTTGAAGTAGTCTGGAAAACTATCAAGGAAGATATTCCTACCCTAGAAAAACTTATAAGCGAGATAGATTAATAAAATACTTGTGCTAACTCGGACGGTTTAATTAATTGCCTTTTGCAACCCAGACTATTCTGTCTTCGCATTCAAAAGTCTATGAGAGAAAAATATAACCCACTTATTAAATCTTGTTGCACCCGGACAGTTCCTGCTACCAAGACAAAATCAATAGGGTTGCAAGCCGACGCTCTGGTGCCTTATTTTTTGCTCGCCATCTGGACTGTTTCATCTTGACATGACAACTCTCGTCCATCTATCGGGACTTGTTACCGTCAAGACAAATTACCGTGACCCGAATCTTATCGTCCACTTACCGGGACTCCCTGACGCTTCGCTGCGCTACGGTCAGGGCAGGTGCAAAAAACGCGGCACCGCGACACGGACGCCAACTCAATTAAACCGCCGGGCCGTTAGTCGTAACCACTGCGACTCCACTGGACCTCTAACCTAGACAAAGTCGCTATTCGAGACAGCTTTCTTTAACGCTCAAAGTGTTAATGTTACTCATGGAATTCCAGTCTAAATTTCGTATCTTCGTATGATGAAAAAGAGAGAAAAAATAGGACTCGACATCGAGATTGATGAGTTGACCAATTCAATCAAAAACGTAATATCTGGAGATAGTTTTTCAACTGATATTTCTAGAATAACTAAGTTAGACCTAAAAAAGATTACTATAAAAGATGGATGGCAGTTTGATTGGAAGCTAGAACTGAAACATCCGGAAAGAGACGTTTACAAATTGACTATTGTCAACAACCAATCTATCGTTCAAGGGTTAATAAGTCTTGAGGTAAGATCAGATCATGTGTTCATGCATCTTGTTGAAAGCGCACCATTTAATAAGGGAAAAACAAAACTTTATTCAGGTATCCCTGGTAACCTTGTCGCTTTTGCCTGTAAATTATCGTTCCAGAGAGGACACGAAGGGAATGTTGCTTTTATCTCCAAATCACAATTAATAGATCATTATGAAGCGAGCCTGGGAGCAACACATGTCGGTGGACGGCTAATGATCATTGATTCAACAGCAGCGCTTAAATTGATAAATAGGTACTTTTCAAATATCTAGATTATGAAAACAAAGAAGATAGAATTAGACGTTGATTTTATTGGTGGACAGACTTCTTTGACAAAAGAGGAAGAGAAAACAATTAGCGAGTTTATTAAAAAGAATAAATCCAAGAAAGCAAAAAAGACTTCGCACAAAACCAAGATTGTCAAACAATTGATTTAAAAAAGCTACTACTAACTCGGACGGTTTAATTAATTGCCTTCGCCAGCGCCAGGACAGATTTATAATCATTCCCAACATCTATGCACTTATATTCTGTTCCCTTTGTTAAATCCTATGGCAACCGGCCAGTTTTGTCTCCCGGGACAGCAGCATTGGCGCTGTCGGCCGACCCTGACGAAGCTGCGCTTGTCAGGGCAGGCGCGCACTGGTGCCTTGCATCTGCCCTGACATGCGAAGCAGAGTCAAGGGTTTTTTGCTCGTCATCTAGACTGTTTCGCCATGACACGAAACTCACATCCATCACCCGGACTTGGTCCCGTTTAACAGTTTCACCGTGACCCGAAACTACTCTGCCATCTACCGGGACTCCCTGACGCTTCGCTGCGCTACGGTCAGGGCAGGTGCAAAAAAAGTGGCACCGCGACGCAGACGGCACCTGATTAAACCGCCGGGCCGTTAGCATTCAGGCCCTCGAGCATACAACCGCGGACAATTTACACATAGCGAGACAGTTACGTATCGAAGATAAATAGCCCGAAATGCTAACGGAAAAAAGCAAAATTTCACTTGACAACCAGGACTCAAAATACTTTGTAACTTTGCCTATTCGTAGATTATATTTGTGAATTAGCGTTCATTTCTAGGTACTTCGACGGTCTGAGTACAAACAACTAAATTATTAATAGTCTAATTTTTAAGAGACAAAATAATTATAAAATGGAATTCAACCCTAACAACAATGTTATTAAACTCTGTGTTCAAGCCATGGGTATGGAAGAAAAAGGCAAAACTGAAGAGGCAAATAGGCTATTTCTTCAAGCTTGGAACGAAGCGATAGACGACTTTGAAAGATTTACAGCTTCTTATTTTGTGGCTCAGCATCAAAAAAATTGTTCCGACAAATTAAAATGGTTCGAAACAAGTTTGCAGCTAGCGTTAAAAATAAATAACGACGCTGTTAAGGCAGCTTTTCCTTCTCTATATTTAAACATTGCCAAATGCTATGAGGACTTAAACGACATTGACAACGCTAAGAAGAATTATGAATTAGCAATTTCATTCACAGACAAACCGTCTGACAGCGGTCCCTTTTATCACGGGACTAAAGCAGATTTGCAGGTTGGTGATTTGCTAACGGCAGGGAGTAGGTCTAATTACGACCAAAAAGTCATAATGAATCACATTTATTTCACAGCTTTGGTAAATGGGGCGGGACTTGCTGCGGCATTAGCAAAAGGTGACGGACGCGAACGTGTTTATATCGTTGAACCGACTGGGAGCTTTGAAAATGACCCGAACGTTACAAACAAAAAATTTCCTGGTAATCCAACACGTTCATTTCGCACCCAAGAACCATTGAAAATCGTAGGCGAAGTAACAGAGTGGGTGAGACAAACACCTGAAGAACTCCAAAAATGGCACGAAAAGTTGGCCAATCCCAAAGGCGATATTATCAATTAAATGTCGAGTTGCCCATATCATACCCAGCTATTGTAAGTAATGTCACTAGGGCTCATACGTAATAGGTTTTAATCCTGGCGGGACAACTTGCTTTCATTTACTGGGACTGGTGATCTTGACAGATTTTATTTATCATGACAAATTCAATACATCGAGACAGTTTTAAAATTGACCCGAAATGCTAACGCGGACGGTTTAATTAATTGCCTTCGCCAGCGCCAGGACAGCTTTTCAGTCAATCCTAAATTCTATGCCCTTAAACTCTTTACCATTTATTAAATCCTGTGGCTCCGGACAGTTTCATCTCCAGGAACAGAATCATTGGCGCTGTCGGCCGACCCTGACGAAGCTGCGCTTGTCAGGGCAGGCGCGTGCTGGTGCCTTGCATCTGCCCTGACATGCGAAGCAGCTTCAAGGGTTTTTTGCTCGCCGTCTGGACTATTTCATCATGACCAGGAAATTCGCGTCCATTTATCGGGACTTGGTGTTATCAAGACTGTTTCATCGTGACCCGTGGGTGCTCGTCCGTCTACCGGGACTCCCTGACGCTTCGCTGCGCTACGGTCAGAGCAGGTGCAAAAAAAGCAGCACCGCGACGCAGACGGCACCTAATCAAAC
>WSSedB1CaDRAFT_10000691_pt1 | contig 13988 bp, 10 predicted proteins | sample WetSurSB1Cattail_FD_9460 | JGI IMG/M metagenome (IMG submission 9460)
GGCGTTTGGCTGATTTTTCCCGATTACCACATGTGGGAAATGTCCGTCACTGCGGCATGGCCGCAGGGGTCGAGCTGGTGGAAGACAAGGCTACGAAACAAGCGTATCCATGGGAGCAGAAGATTGGTGTTCGAGTGTGTCTGGAGGCCCGCAAACATGGCATCTTCTCCCGGCCGCTGGGAAATACGGTGGTGATTTTCCCTCCGCTGGCAATTTCCGGGGATGAACTGGAATTGCTGTTGGATGGACTGGAACAGGCAATTTGTGTGGTGACGGGAGATTGATCTATTTTTGTGCCGGTAATTTAACAATTGCATTTGGCAACGATTGGCGATTAAATGCCCTGCATCATGCATTGTCTGAGGCGAAAATATGACGCTTGAAACGAAAATTTTGGTGGTTGATGACGACGATTCAGGTCGTGAGGCGCTGGAGAGGCTTCTCAGGTCAAGCGGGTATGCCGTCATGGTGGCCGCAACCGGGAACGAAGCATTATCGTTGCTGGAGCAAGAGCCGTTTCAGCTGATCGTGCTGGATCTGTTTCTGCCTGACAAGAGCGGCATCGAGATTCTCCAGTATTCGCGGCGGCGGTTTCCCTCTACGGAAGTGATTGTGATAACCGGCTATGCATCTGCTGAGACCGCGGTCAGTGCCATGAAAGAGGGGGCGTTCGACTATATTACCAAGCCGGTAAACTTTGAAGAATTGCTGATTGTTATCAAAAATGCACTGGAAAAGCAGCAGCTGCTTTCGGAAAACGTGTATCTCCGGAAACAGCTCGAGGAACGTTTCGAGTTCAGCAATATCATCGGCTCGTCTCCTGCCATGAAAATAGTCTTTGAGCGGATGTCACGCATTGTTAAAACTGATTCAACGGTGCTTATCACCGGAGAATCGGGCACAGGCAAGGAACTGGTTGCCCGCGCGCTCCACTTCAACGGTCCACGGAAACAAAAGCCGTTTATTGCCGTCAACTGCAGTGCCATTCCCGAATCGCTGATGGAAAGCGAATTGTTCGGACATGTGCGTGGATCATTTACCGGGGCGGTGAAGGATAAAGCCGGGAAGTTCGAGGCAGCCAATCTGGGCACGCTTTTTCTGGATGAAATCGGCACCATGCCCCTTCACTTGCAGACAAAGCTGCTGAGGGTTCTTCAGGAACAGGAGCTGGAACGGGTGGGTTCCAACACTTCCATCAAGCTTGATGTGCGGGTCATATCGGCAACAAATCTTGACCTTGAACAACAGGTTCGTCAGGGAAATTTTCGGGATGATCTCTACTACCGCTTGAATGTCATTCCGCTGCACTTGCCGCCGCTACGCGAGCGGATGCAGGATATCATGGCGCTGGTTGGCGCCTTTCTGGACAAGTACTGCCGGATCATGGAGCGGCCGTTGTTGACCATCAACAGACAGGCGCTGGAAGCATTGGAACTACATTCCTGGCCCGGCAATGTCCGTGAACTGGAAAACTTGGTGGAACGCCTGGTTGCCCTGACTGTGGGTGATGTCATTCAGTTGGAAGATCTGCCTGCTGGAATGTGCGGACAGGCGGCCATGCCGGGTGACATCACACTGATGTTAACCGGGCAAGGCATGGACATGGTTGACGTTATTGCAAAAATCGAGTGTCGGCTGATTTCCCAGGCACTGGAGCTTTCCGGCGGCGTCAAGGCCCAGGCGGCACAATTGTTGGGGATCAACAGGACAACACTGGTGGAAAAAATGAAGCGCATGAAGATGTAACTTCATCATGCTCACGAAAAACGGTATTATGTTCTCTTGTCACGCTTTACACGAAAGGTTGCCATGAATGTGGCGGCTTTTGTGCCATCCTCGGTTATCAGTTCAACTTCACCCGTAATGTCCCTCTCATTTCTTTCGCGTACCGAAGCATGGGCTCGTAAGGTGCCCCATCGCACCGGCGCATGAAACGCCAGCTCCATCTTGATGGTGGCGAAGTGTGTTCCCTCTGGCAGCAGCGTTTTTATGGCAATTGCCAATGAAGTGTCAGCCAAGGCAACAACTGCTCCGCCATGCATCAGGCCGGCACCCTGGCAGTGAGCCGCACGAAACGGCATGCTTAGAACAGCTCTGCCTTCGGCTGCTTCGTCAATCCGCATACCCAAATACTCTTCAAACGGGGCCAGGGCGATCCATTTGGGCAGGGTAAAGGGTAGGGGAGTGTCTTTTTTCATCACGTGTGCGTAGGCTGCTTCGTACATGGTGTTACCTCGGAAACGAAAAAGAGTATCAACCGCAAGGTTGATACTCTTTTTCATGAATGGCGGGGTTGACGGGGCTCGAACCCGCGACTTCCAGCGTGACAGGCTGGCACTCTAACCAGCTGAGCTACAACCCCAAGGTGATACTTCTGTACAGGCATAAAAAACAGGGAAAGGATTTCTTTCCCTGTTGATTTGTTGGGCAATGCTACATTCGAGAAGGCTGGGGAGCTACCCTCCGGCTGCAAGACCCAACACATATATATAATTCAGGAGGAAAACGCAAGCTTTAAATCTCAGCATTTACCCAATCACCTCTCGTTCTTCTCTCCATTTCCGGAAAAGCTCTTCATCTTCTCCACCAGTTCATTCAACCGCTTGTCCACCAGGTAGTTGATTGTTGTTCCCTCCGGATAGCTTCCATCGGGCTGCTGCTCCCCGCTAGGCAGGCCAGTTAATATCTCGATCCCCTGGTCGATGGTCTCAACGCTCCAGATGTTGAATTTTCCATCTCGAACCGCCTCGATTACCTCATCCTTCAGCATCAGGTTACGCTCATTGCTCTTGGGGATCATAACTCCCTGTTCGCCGTTTAGTCCTTGCTGCTTGCAGACCGCAAAAAAACCTTCGATCTTGTGATTTACTCCGCCGATGGGCTGGACCTTTCCGAGCTGGTTAACACTGCCGGTTACCGCGATCCCCTGTTTCAGCGGGATGCCTGACAAGGCCGAGAGAAGTGCGTACAATTCGGTGGATGAGGCGCTGTCCCCCTCGACGCCTTCATAGGACTGTTCAAAGCAGATCGAGGCCGAGAACGAGAGCGGTTTGTCATGGGCGTATTTTCCCCCCAGGTAGCCGGTCAGGATCAGCAACCCCTTGTCGTGGATCGGGCCGGAGAGTTTGACTTCCCGTTCGATATTCACCATTTTCCCGCTTCCCATATAGACACGGGCGGTAACACGGGAAGGCCTGCCAAAGGTGTAGTCTCCCAGCTGAATCACCGACAGTCCGTTCACTTGTCCCACTTCGGAACCGACGGTATCCACCAGCAACGTTCCTTCGGAGATCATCTCCTGGATGCGCTCCTCAATCCGGTTGCTGCGGTACACCTTTTCCTCGATGGTCTGCTTGAATACTTCGCCATCGACAACGGTCTTGTCTTCCTTGCGCGCCCAATAATCCGCCTCACGAATAAGGTCGCTGATCTCCATGAACTGTGAGGAGAGTTTCTCCTGGTCCTCCACGCTACGGGCCGCGTATTCCACCAACCCGCAAACGGCGCTCCTGGAAAAGGGGAGCAGGTTCTCCTTTTTGCAGTGATTTGAAACAAAGAGGGCATAATCCTTGAGAACCTCCGGGGTCCGGGATACACGGTTGTCGAAATCAGCCTTGACTTTAAAGAGCTTGCGGTAATCCGGCTCCAGGTAGAAGAGAAGATGATAGATCTGGGGCGATCCGATCATAATTATTTTTGTTTTGAGTGGCACCGGTTCCGGTTTGATGGAGACGATGGTCAGAAACCGGTATTGCTCCATGACATCCTCGATCTTGATTTCACTGTTGCGAATGCAGCGTTTGAGCGCATCCCAGGCAAAGGGATTGATGAGCACCTCGCGGGCATTGATCACCAGGTAGCCGCCATTTGCCCGGTGAAGCGCACCCGATTTTATCCTGGTGAAGTTGGTGGTGGCGACACCTCCCGCCTGCATGACATGGTCGACGCGCCCGAACAGGTTGTGGTAGGTCGGGTTTGCTTCATAGACAACAGGAGCGCCATGGGTATCCTTGTTGTCCACCAGCACGTTGATCGAATATCGCTCGAATGAAGGTGATGGGACGGGGTCCGAACCGGGGACAAGCTGCTGCGGGGATTCCGGAGTCTTGAAACCTTCCAGATTGAGCAGGATATCCTCCTGCACGTCTTCCAGATAGGCGACAACCTTGGGGTAATCAACATACTTGTATTGGAGTGGTGCGATGTGATGACCGATGGCCGAAAACCCCAGGTCCCGGTCCAATTTTGCCAGGGCTTCCCTGAGGGTCTTTTCGTTTTCCATGACAAGGCTGAGTACATCGGCCAGCCGTCCCTTCAGTTCGTTTCCGGCTGCATCGACCTGTGCCCTGGTTTCCGGGTCAAGGTTGTTGTATTCCTCGTTGGTCATGTTGCGCCCTTCTATCTGGGGCAACATCACCAAACCTGAAACAGTTCTTTGCAGCACATAATTTTTTTCCTCGGCTTCCTTGTCCAGTTCGGCAAACATTTTGTTGTTCATTTCCTGGTTCGCCAGAATGATGGCGGTCTTGTCAAGCGCATATTCCTTGCTCTGCAGAGCTTTAGGGATGTCGTTTTTTACGACCAGAAGAAGTTCATTCAGGTCTTTTTCCAGTTCCCTGCCCATGCCGGCGGGAAGAGACAGGCAGATGGGGGTGTCGACATTCTTGAAGTTATTGACATAACACCAGTCGTGGGGAAGCGGCTCTTCCTCGGCCCGTTTTTTCAGCAGGCCCATGATCAATGAGGTTCTGCCGGTGCCCGATTCTCCGGCCAGATAAAGGTTGAAACCGCATTCGACCATTCCGAGACCGAATTCAATGGAACGGAAGGCGCGCTCCTGACCGATGGCTCCTTCCAGTTCGCCCAGTTCATCGGTGGTCTGGAATTCGAATAGTTCAGCTTGGCATTTCCAGGAAAGATTGTCTGCCGGGATCTTTCGCTCATCAACTGACATAACTTCCTCCTTTTTTCGACATTATCATCAAATACGATAAGACATACGCCTAGTTAGAACTGCTTTCTAACATAGTACCATGAAACCGGAAACCTGCTTTGGGCTGTGCGTTTTTTTCCCAGCAAACGCCTCGTTGACTCGCTTGCCGGGGATAGTCAGGTGCTGTTTGGCACAAGAAAATGAAGTATGTTGCCGAATTCGACAGCCATATTTGGGTGATGCGCGGCTGGCCGCACGGGTGTGGTTGGCAATGAATGAACCGTAGGGGCGAATCATGTGTTCGTCCGACGCTCCATCGAATTGGTTAGTATTAAAGTATGAGAAAAAATATTAGAAATAGTTTTTTTGACAGCGGTTGGTGTGTTAGGGTGAGCGGGTTGGGTGAGGTGCTGGGGCGATCCCCATGTGATCGCCCGGTTTTGAGATGAATTGGTTTCGTAGGGGGCGACACCTCGTGTTCGCCCAATTGGGAGGGAGCGATGAAGGCATATTGCCGATATTGGGGGAAGGCGGAGAGAGAAGGGGAGCGGTTTCACCTGCTGCCGTATCATTGTTTGGATGTGGCGGGGGTGGGGCATATGCTCTTGTTAAATGATGCAGCACTTCGGCAAAAATTTGCTGCCATCACTGGTCTTGACGAGGATGTGTGTATTCGTTGGCTGGTTTTGTTTCTGGTTTTTCACGACATTGGCAAGTTTTCCCTGAGCTTCCAAAATCTTCGCCCTGAACTGTTGGAAAAGCTGCAAACCATCACAAGCAAAAAGCGGTATACCGAACGACATGATAGCCTGGGTATTCTTTTTCTGAAGTCCTCCTTTGAGAATGAGACTATCACATTCCCATTAAATGAATCATTTGACGATTGGCAAGACGTTATAATGGCTATTGTCAGGGCATACACGGGTCATCATGGGGTGCCGCCGCAGATGAGGGGTGCAAACGGTTTGCCCTTAAACTTTTCCAGCTATTTTGGGGAAAGTGATTCTGCCGCAGCTGAACAGTTTGCCCGTGATGTTGGATTACTGATTTGTGGTACCTCTGAAGAGCACGTTCTTCCATCACCGGTTGAACTCGAAGAACGGGTGAAAAAGGCATCATGGCTGATGGCCGGTTTTGCAGTGTTCTGCGACTGGATCGGATCGAACAGCACGTGGTTTCCCTTCTGTGAAGAAGAGATGCCACTTGTTGAGTACTGGAAAATCCACGCCATTCCGCAAGCCGAACAGGCTATACGCGAGACGGGTACAAATATCGGAATGCCACCATCTGAGCTGTCCGGTTTTTCCGGACTGTTCCCCCACATCGTCGTACCAACACCATTACAAGTTTTTGTAGATCAATGCCCGATTGGAACTTCACCACAACTTTTCATTCTTGAAGACGTAACAGGTTCCGGCAAGACAGAGGCTGCGTTGCTCCTGGCTGGACGCCTGATGGCTGCCGGGTGCGGAAACGGCATATTTGTAGCGCTACCGACCATGGCAACTTCAAACTCCATGTATAACCGCATGATTGAAGTTTACAAAAGGTTGTTTGCCAAGGATTCCTCTCCATCGCTCGTGTTGGCCCACGGCGCACGACATCTATCGGAAACCTTCATGGCCTCGGTTGCCGGGTACGGTACTAATACGTCAGACGGAGAAACAGCAACAGCCCAATGTTCATCATGGCTGGCAGACAATCGTAAAAAGGCGCTCCTGGCGGATGTCGGGGTGGGTACGCTTGACCAGGCATTGTTGGCGATTCTTCCGGCCCGCTTCCAGTCGTTAAGGCTCTTCGGTCTGGCGAGTCATATTCTGATTGTTGACGAGGTGCATGCCTACGATCCGTACATGAACAAACTGCTGCAAAACCTGCTGGCCTTCCATGCAGCCCTTGGAGGCAGCGCAATCCTGCTTTCGGCGACATTGCCGACGCATATCAGGAGAGATTTTGTGGCGGCCTTTGCCCGTGGTTGTGATGTTCAACAGAAACCGGAGTTAAAAAACAGCGCCTACCCTCTGGCAACCGCATATAGCAAAGAAACAGGGATACGGGAAGCAGCAGTTGAAGCCATGCCACAACGTCGCTGTAGTGTGGCGATAAGCATTGTTGCTGACGAATCAGAAGTTGTGCAGCAGATTGTGGAAGCGGCAAACAAGGGTTGGTGTGTCTGCTGGATCAGAAACACCGTACATGACGCACTTAACGGGTACACACAGTTAAAGGACAATCTGGCGGAGGATAGACTGATGCTGTTTCACGCCCGTTTCGCTATGGGTGATCGTCTGGATATTGAGAGTTCAGTTACTTCCGCTTTCGGAAGGAAGAGCTTAGCACTGGAACGAAGCGGCAAGGTGCTGATTGCGACTCAGGTGGTCGAGCAATCTCTTGATTTGGATTTTGATCTGTTGATTACCGATCTGGCGCCCATGGATTTACTGATACAGCGGGCAGGCCGGCTTCATCGCCACCCGCGCGACGAACAAGGAAATCCTCTGACAGAAGGGCCTGACAAACGGGAGCCTCCACACATGATTATCCATGGTCCACTTCCCGATAATGATGTTGCAGACAACTGGTACAAAGCGGCCTTCCCTAAAGCATCTTTCGTCTACCCGAGTCACGGCTGTCTTTGGCTGACGGCTCGACTGTTGAAGGACAAGGGTGTGCTGAGGATGCCGGATGATGCGCGGTGGCTGATTGAGGCGGCATTTTCCGAGAACACCGACGTAATACCCGAACCCCTATGGCAACGTGATCAAGAGGCAAACTCCAAATGGCAGGCGGATAAATCCCTTGCCCATATCAATATGCTCAAGCTGGATGAGGGCTACGAAGCTACAGTAACCCAATGGCGTGAAGACATGAAAACCCCGACCCGCTTGGGTGGGATGGAGACGACGGTGCGCTTGGCTAGGTGGGACGGCACGACACTTACACCGTGGTATTCTCACGAAAAGTTCTCGTGGGACATGAGTCAGGTGAGTGTCAGAAGCGGTCTGGTTGATGCTGAAGTTACTCACTTTGGCGATTTAGGGGACGCGATTGCCCGTTTGAAAGAGCAGTTGCCGGATAAGGGCAAGTGGACGGTTCTGGTTACTCTCCGGTTGGGCGAGGATGGATGCTGGCGTGGTGATGCGCTGAACAAGAGGCAAGAGACCATGGTATTGGAATATGATTCGCTGACCGGGGTGACGGTCACAAAGAGGGAGGGATAAATGCAATTCAATCTGATTGACGAACGATGGATACCGGTTATTCGCCGGGATGGAACAAAAATCAGGATTGCCCCCTGGGAGGTAACGGATCAGTTTGCCGTGAATCCGGTTGTTTCTCTCCATGCGCCCCGTCCTGACTTTAACGGTGCGCTGATCCAGTTTTTGATCGGTCTTGTTCAGACGGTAGCCGCTCCGCGAAACAGAACAGAATGGCATAAGAAGCTTGTAGATCCGCCAACACCGGATGAATTGAAGGGAAAATTCGCGTCCGTACGCCATGCCTATGAGCTTGACGGGGATGGTCCGAGGTTTATGCAGGATTTTGAGGATATCTCGGCAGACTATGGAGACATTGATGGTTTGCTGATTGAGACACCTGGTCAGAATGCATTGGTACACAACACGGATCATTTCATAAAACGAAAGGCAGTTACGGGCCTTTGTCCTGTTTGTTGTGCCAGTGCTCTTTTTACCTTCCAAACAAACTCGCCTTCCGGTGGACCTGGGTATATGACATCGTTGCGTGGCGGTGGCCCATTAACGACTCTTGTAGCCGGTGACAGCCATCACAACACACTTTGGCAACATATTTATTTAAATGTGTTGGAGCATGACAAGTTCATGAATATCTGTGGAAGTACTGACCTCACAGAAGACAGGTGCACTTTCCCTTGGCTCGGAGAAACAAAAAAAGGAAAACGTAAAAAAGGGGCAATATTTTATGGGGGGGATACTGGCCCTCAAGATGCTCATCCAGCAACAATGTTTTGGGCCATGCCTCGTCGAATCAGGCTGAATCTCGCAGATATTTCATCAGGGTTTTGCGGTGTTTGTGGAGATAGTTCCGATAGTCTTGTTAACTCGTACAAGGAAATACCCGGTGGGGCAAGTTACAATGGGTGGTTTCATCCTTTGTCGCCACACTACGAACAAACATCAAAAGGAGAAACGAGCATCTTGCCGGTTCATGCCCAACCAGGAGGGATGACCTATCGACATTGGCTCGGTTTCGTTATCCAGGATGGGAACGAGAAGAAGATGACAGCAAGGATTATCCATGAGTTTTATGATCGTTGGAAAAGTGGGTGGCAGTTTCGAATATGGGCTTTTGGTTATGATATGGACAATATGAAAGCACGATGCTGGTATGAATCGACAATGCCAATCATTTGTGTGGACACTTCGATACGTCTCAAATATGAGGAACATGTTGCAGGAATGGTCAGGGCTGCCTCTGAAATAGCAAGCAATACAAGAAGCGCGCTTAAAAAAGCATGGTTCAGACGACCTAGTGATGCCAAAGGAGACACAACGTTTATTGATAACAGCTATTGGCAGAACACAGAAATGGACTTTTACAAAGTTCTAAATAATATGAAGTTGTCGTTAGAGGCAGGCACCGAATCGTCAGTTGTTTGTAATCAATGGCTCACAGTTCTCTGCAATCAATCGTTGAATCTATTTGATTGCTACGCTTGGGAAGGGGCCATTGAAGATGCCGATCCTAAGCGGATAGTGATTGCCCGTAAGGAGTTGTCACAATACAACCGTAGTAAGAAGATTATGGGACTTCTTGGAATTCCTTCGGATCAGTCAGGCATCGACAAAAAAACAAAGACGAAAAATGAACCCAAACAGACAAAGCAAGCAGAACTTGATTTCTAATTTGAATAAGGAAAAGGAGGCTGCATGAGCACGACATATTTGAATTTTGATAAAGATTCACCCGAGATGCATGCGCTTGCTGCTTGGTGGCATGCGATGAACGAAAACAGGGGAGACCGGGCCGAATTGCGGCGCTGCGCAACCTTGGCAGAAGTGGCGTTTACCCCGGCCTATCACCGGCTGCGACTGGCTGTTGGCAAGTTTGGCGCTCCACATGATGACGGTCTGGCACTTGTGGCAGGACTGGCAGCCCGTGTGAAAAACGACATTTCCGATTCTGTGTTTGCAGAGCAGATGGCTACCGGCAAATCGGACGGTTCAGCCAGAGTGAGCGGCCTACGTTTTCGACGACTGCTGAAGGCAAAGGAATCTGATGATCTGTTTACCGCCATGGGACGCGTTGTTGCTCTATTGGGCAGTTCTGTTAACCTGCAAAGCCTTGCCAAAAGTGTCTACTTCTGGAACGACAGAACCCGCAAGCAGTGGGCATTTGAATACTATTCAAAATCACCGTCGGAACAATAAATCACATGCATAGAGGAGAAACCGAACATGAGCACTTTTATCCAACTTCATCTGCTGACCTCGTATCCCCCTTCAAATCTCAACCGCGATGATCTGGGCCGTCCCAAGACTGCCATCATGGGAGGCAAAACCCGCCTGCGCGTGTCGTCACAAAGTCTCAAACGGGCTTGGCGTACGTCGGATCTGTTTGAATCTGCGCTGGCAGGGCATATCGGTACGCGCACCAAGAAAATGGGAGAAAAATTATATGAAAGACTCTGCGAAAAAGGTGTAGCGGAAGGCAAGGCCAAAGATTTTGCCAAAGAAATGGTTGCGTTCTTTGGTGCTACAGAAAGTGCGGAAAAAGATAAACCGCTGAAAGAGCTGGAGTCATCCCAACTGGTTCACTTCAATCAGTCCGAGATGAAGGCGCTGTTTGATTTGGCCGACAGGATTGCCAGTGAAGGGAAACTTGACAAAGACAAACTGAAAAAATTGGTTGCCAAACGTTATGACGTGGATATTTCAATGTTTGGTCGCATGCTGACCGGCAAGGAGATAACAAAGATTACCGATGACCCGGAAGCTGCCGTACAGGTTGCACACGCAGTAACTGTGCATGACGTGGCGGTTGAGGATGACTACTTTACCGCAGTGGATGATCTGAACAATGACAATGGTGATTTGGGGGCTGCCCACATCGGCGAGACGGAGTTCGGTGCCGGGGTTTTTTATCTCTATATCTGCATCAACCGTGACCTGTTGGAAAAAAATCTCGGCGGCAAGGAGTTTGTCAACAAGTCGCTTGCTGCATTTATTGAGGCCGCAGCTAAAGTTGCGCCAAATGGCAAGCAGAACAGTTTCGCTTCCCGTGCCTATGCTTCTTACATTCTTGCCGAAAAGGGAGATCAACAGCCCTGTTCGCTCTCCGTCGCTTTTCTCAAGCCGGTGCGTGGCGAGGATGTTCTGGGCAAGGCTATTGCCGAGATCGAAACCAAGCGAGCGAACATGGAAAAGGTTTACGGCAAGTGTGCCGAGGCCACGAAGACCATGAATGCCGAGACCGGCGCAGGAAGTCTGGACGAAATCATTACTTTTGTAACGGAGTAGACCATGCGCGACTATCTTTTGTTTCGCCTGTATGGGCCGCTTGCCGCGTGGGGCGACATTGCCGTGGGAGAGTATCGCCCAAGCTTTGCGCATCCCGGAAAGTCGGCTATTATCGGGCTGTTAGCAGCCGCTCTTGGCATCCGTCGTGACGAGGAGGAACGCCAGAAGTCCTTGGCGGAATCCTGTTCATTCGCTGTCAGAGTTGATTCCATGGGTGTGCTTTTGCGGGACTATCACACAACACAGGTTCCATCCGCCAAGAAGGGAGTTGTTCACAATACCCGCCGTTCCGAGTTGGCAGCGGATGGCCTCAATACTATTCTCTCCAGCCGCGATTACCGCTGCGACGCTGCCTACACGGCTGCAATCACCATGGCAGAAGGTTCACCACACACCGTACAGCAATTGGCGTCTGCCTTGGCCAAACCGGTCTTTACCCTCTATCTTGGACGCAAGTCATGCCCATTGGCCATGCCGTTGCAGCCACAGGTGGTCAGCGCAACAACATTGCGTGATGCGTTGGGAACCGTGCCTCCAGTCGAGGAGTTGTCTGGAATTGTCCAGAAGGGTGATGCAATGGTGTTCTGGGAGGATGATTCAGCAAGTGGTTTTGAACGGCAGCAGGTCATAACTCGCCGTGATGAACCGCGCTCTCGCAAACGCTGGCAGTTTAGCGAGCGACGGGAAAACTGCGGCGTTATGCGAAAGGGGGAAGAAACATGTACTTCAGCATGATCCGGTTGCGGCGGGACGTTTCCCCACGCGACATAACCAATCTTACCAGAATGAACGGCTATCAGGCACATCAGCTTATCTGGAATCTGTTTGCAGACCATCCAGACCGGCAGCGGGATTTTATTTATCGTCATGAAGCGGTCAACGGCTGGCCGACTTTCTATACTGTTTCAAAACGCGAGCCGGAAGATGCCGTTGGGATGTGGGAGATCATTCCAAAAGAATACAATCCCCAACTGCGCGCCGGCGAGCGTCTTGGTTTTGCCTCATGCGTCAATCCGATCCGATCCCGACGTGATGAAAATGGAAGGCAACAAAGGCATGACGTGGTGATGGAGGAAAAACTGAATTCCAAGAAAGAAGGAAAAAATTTCGACCTCTCTGAAATTGTCCAACAGACTGGCTTGCGCTGGCTAGAAGAACGCGCAACATCTCATGGATTCAGTGTTTCACCAGAGGGAATCAGGGTGGACGGATACCAACAGCATAAGCTGTTCAAGGGAAAGGGAAACAAACCCATAACTTTTAGTACATTGGATTTCAACGGTATTTTAACGGTTACTGAGCCGGATGTTTTTGTGGAGAAATGCCTGTTTGACGGCATCGGCCCGGCCAAAGGTTTCGGCTGTGGGTTGATGCTCGTCCGGCGGCTGTGAATATCTCTCCCAAGACAAGGATATTTTGTGGTGGTTCGTTGCCCTTTCAAAGCCGTTTTGAAGGGGTAAAAAGTCGGTAGCTTTTTAATGAAAGAAATAGCTCAATGATTTTGAGGAGGTAGAGGAAGTATGTTCCCCGCAGGTGCGGGGATGAACCGAAAATAACGCGCCTTCGCAGTTTTCATCAATGATGTTCCCCGCAGGTGCGGGGATGAACCGCGCTGGGCGGGCATCGGGTTGTCACGATGCAGATGTTCCCCGCAGGTGCGGGGATGAACCGTGTTCCTGTTGATATTGTTGTTCCGGTGCCATATGTTCCCCGCAGGTGCGGGGATGAACCGGCTGGCGAAAAGATCGAAAAGACGGAATGGCAATGTTCCCCGCAGGTGCGGGGATGAACCGACCATAGGCATTATGTTATGGAGAGAGTCCATATGTTCCCCGCTGGCGCGGGGATGAACCGCCCAGAACTGTGTCCAATACGCCGATGATGGCATGTTCCCCATATGCGTGGGATAAACCGGGAGAAGATGACGTTGAACCGAAAGCGAATCATGTTCTGCGCAGTCGTGGGGATAGATAGGTTTACAGATACAATTTATACACTTTTGGGGTGGTATATTTTGCCACACGTGGCGATGGGCTAGTTGTTCTTGATACGTGTTGCTAGGGTGATGCGCGCTTCTGACACGTGTTGCGCGGGGTGGAAAAGGCAGGGCACCCACACAGGAACACCCTTATGATCGCGAATCTGAAACCAGGCGAACACATGGTTCGACCCTACGAAATGTATTTTCTTTTTTTACAACGAATTGCTGCAAAAAGTGCAACAGTTCGTTGCTCAATATGAACGATAGAGGTTTTGCTATGACCGAACCAATCCTGCCCCCCTTGAAACCCCTTCCCATCAAGGACCGCATCTCGGTCGTCTATGTGGAGAAGGGGAACTTGGATGTCCTTGACGGCGCTTTTGTGGTGGTGGACAAAACCGGTGTTCGCACCCATATTCCAATCGGCACAGTAGCCTGCCTGATGCTGGAGCCGGGAGCGCGGGTTTCTCATTCGGCTGTGGTGCTGGCGGCGCGGGTTGGGTGCCTGCTGGTCTGGATCGGTGAAGCCGGGGTGCGATTGTACGCCGCTGGCCAACCGGGCGGGGCGCGCTCC
>WSSedB1CaDRAFT_10000692_pt1 | contig 13978 bp, 14 predicted proteins | sample WetSurSB1Cattail_FD_9460 | JGI IMG/M metagenome (IMG submission 9460)
CCAGGCCTAAGAGCGCTCCGCCGCCCATACCGCCTGTTTTGACTTCTACAAGGATTGACAGGAAAATGATGACCAGTAAAAGCATCTGTAAAATTGGTACTCCCACAAAATCCATAAATACCCTCCTTCCCGATTCACTCTCCACTTATAGAATTCCATATCCTGCTGAAAAATCCCTGCAAACCACTGGGAATATTATTCAAGGGCTCTTTAATCTTCCGTGCATTTTCCGATGTCCGATGCTTATTTTATAATACAAGGATTTAAATAAAAAATGGTCAGCAACTCTTCTAAAGCTGCTAACCATTTTAAATCTTTATGCATTCAACATTTCACGAACGATGGTATTGACAAGCTTGCCATCTGCACGACCTTTTACCTTCGGCATCAACTGACCCATGACCTTGCCCATATCTTTCGGTGAACTTGCTCCGCTCTTTTCCATAGCTTCTTTTACAAGCACACGGACTTCACCCTCCGAAAGCTGCTGCGGCAAATACGGCATCAATACAGCAATTTCAGCCTCGGTCTGCGTCACCAGATCCTCACGGCCGCCTTTTTTAAATTCTTCGATAGAATCACGGCGCATCTTGACCTCTTTGCCTATAATAGCAATAACATCATCGTCCTCAAGCGCCTTTTTTGTACCGTCGATTTCCTGTTGGCGTATAGCCGAGCGTACCATGCGAATCACAGCAAGTCGCTGCTTCCCTGCTTCCTTTGCCTTCATAGCCGTTTTCATGTCTTCTGTAAGTTGTTCTTTTAGCGACATGCTGCCTTACCTCCGTTAAATTAAGAATTATGCTCTGAATTTACGCTTACGCGCCGCCTCAGACTTCTTCTTGCGTTTAACACTCGGTTTCTCATAATGTTCACGTTTCCTGACCTCAGCTAATGTACCCGCCTTCTGGCAAGTACGCTTAAATCTGCGGAGAGCACTATCGATTGTCTCATTTTTACCAACTTTTACTTCGTTTGCCATCTATTCTTCCCCCCCTCCAATTGACTTGGGAGTGTATTACACGACTACACCTTAACATTATACATGAAAGGCTCGTTATGTGTCAACAAATATCAGCCTGGCGGCCACTGCATAGAACGCCCTCCCAAGAGATGGAAATGTAGATGTTTTACGCTCTGCCCGCCTTCCTCACCCGTATTCACCACAACACGAAAACCTTTCTCTGCCACACCAAGCTCACGGGCAAGCTTCGGGATGACTTCACAGGTGATATGCGCGATAAGTGCCCTGTCCTCCGGGCAAGCAACGAGCAGGCTCGCGATATGTTTCTTCGGAATTATCAGAACATGCACAGGGGCTTGCGGTTCAAGATCCTTAAAGGCAACTACACCATTATCTTCATAAAGCAAAGCCGACGTAATCTCCTTCTGGGCTATCTTGCAAAAAATACAATCTGCCATTTTGTGCACCTCCCCTCTATGCATAACGCTAATTATTCAATTCGTGCCTTCCAGCAAAAATCCCTGCAAAAAATAAAACTTTTATGATAGGGAAACGCATCCTACCGGATTTCCCCAGACGCCGTCCCTATAAATGCGCTCCAAACGGACCTCATACATCTCGCCGTCCGTAACAGGTGCATCCGTATAAACACGGATATAGTTTCCCGTAAGACCATCGGCAATCCCCGTATGGTTTGTTTCAAATAACACTTCAACCGTACGGCCGATAAAGCCCGCATGAAATGCGGCCGCTTTCCTGTCAGCCAGCTGCTGCATGCGGTGCACGCGTTCCTTCTTTATCGGCTCCGGCACCTGCGATGGCATAACCGCTGCGGGTGTTCCCGCACGAGGCGAATACGGGAATATATGCATACGCGCAAAATCCATCCCATCAACAAAAGCAAGACTCTTTTGAAACAGCTCTTCTGTTTCGCCTGGAAAACCCACGATAAGATCTGTAGAAACCGCTATGCCCGGTACGGAATTCTCCACATGATGAATAAGTCTGGCAAACTCTGTTGTATCGTAGTGGCGGTTCATTGCCCGAAGTATCTCATCTGAGCCTGCCTGCAAAGGCAGATGGAGGTGCCGGCAAAAACGTTTGTCATTGCAGATAAGCGTAAACAACTCCGGTGAAAGTTCAATGGACTCCAAAGACCCCAGACGCAAACGTCTTAGGCCTCCAACTGAAAGCACGGCACGGGCCGCATCTGTGAGCGTAACATTCGCCGCCAGGTCACGGCCGTAAGCTCCCAAATGGATACCTGTGAGCACAATTTCCTTAAAGCCTGCCGCGACAAGTTTCTCTGCCTCAGAAAGCACCCGCTCCAGACGACGCGAACGCAGAGGGCCCCGCGCATAAGGAATAATACAATAGGAACAAAAATTCGTGCATCCTTCCTGAATTTTCAAAAATGCGCGTGTACGCTCCGGCGCGCCAAAAAGAGGAATATCCTCAAACTCGCTGGCCTCCATGATATTGGTGACCTTGCTCACAATACCCTGCTCCGTAGCGGCCCGTTCAACAAGTTCCACAATATGCGCACGTTCTCTGGTGCCAATTACCACACGTACCCCATCGATTGCCTTCAATGTCTCCGGTGCAAGCTGTGCATAGCAGCCAGTAACGGCAATAACCGCATTCTTATTAAGCCGTGCAGCCCTATGAATAAGCTGCCGGGATTTTTTCTCACCAAGGCTTGTAACCGAGCAGGTATTGATAATATAAAAGTCTGCCGGCACATCAAAGTGAACAATCTCATATCCTTTTTGCTTAAACAACCCCTCCATGGTTTCCGTCTCGAATTGATTGACCTTACATCCCAATGTTGTTAATGCAACTTTTGGCAAATTATGATTTACTCCTTCCAGGGCGCAGTTTCCTTCACTTCCTGAAAAGGAAGCTATTCCTCCGCTTCATCTTTGCTAAAGCACCTGCCGCCTAAATCTCCTTTTTCATACTGCACAACCGACAGAGCTGCCAGTGCTGCTGTTTCAGCACGCAGTATACGAGGCCCGAGGGCAACGCTGACAGCGCCGCAAGAGGCTGCAAAAGCCGCCTCCTGGGGGGTAAAGCCGCCCTCCGGTCCGATAATCATTATAAAACGCACAGCACCAGATCGCCGCAAATATGCTTTGATCGCCTGCTGCTGCTCATTCTCATAACACAACAGCAGTGCAGTTCCAGCCTTTCGCTCTTCAGCCAATGCACCCTGCAGCCACACCTTTAAATTCCTTACAGGTTCTACAGTAAGAAGCCGTGTACGCCCGCACTGCTTAGCAGCTTCATCCGCTATTTTTTGCCACTTCCCGACGCGCGCAGCAGCCTTCGCCTCATCATATTTCACCACACAATTTGCGCTTCTGAGCGGCTGTACGGATACAGCCCCAAGCTCCACAGCCTTCTGTACGATGAAATCCATCTTATCCGCCTTTGGCAGGCACTGTGCAAGCACAAGTTCCACAGGAGAATCCGTGTTTGCCTCGATGTCCGCAACACGGCGCATGCGCACCTGTTTTTCCGAGAATGCTGTAATCTCAGCTTCTGCCATATGTCCTTCGGCATCGACGACAAGAAAATGCTGTCCCGCCCTCGCACGCAGGACATGCATAAGATGATGCGCGTCCGGACCTGTTATGGCAATCTCATCTGCAAGACTTTCTGTGAGGAACAGCCGTCTCATTTTTTACCAGCAAGGCGGATGCGCATAGCCGCCCAGTCCTTTTCTTCAGTCACTTTTTCAATGACAAATCCGTGCGCGAGAGCCGACTCGGTAACATCGGCAATACGATCGCCTATAATGCCGCTTGCGAGCAGTATACCGTTGGGCTTGAGATGTGCTTCCAGCTCGTCAAACAAACGGATAACAATATCCGCGATGATGTTTGCGATGATAAGATCGGCTTTACCGTCGACCTGTTTAAGCAAGTCACTCCGTCCGATTGTAATCCTGTCCTCCACCTGATTCTGCACAATATTCTTCCTGGCAGCCTTGAGCGCCGTTTCGTCATAATCTACCGCCGTAACTTTCGCCGCCCCCAGTACGACTGCAGTTATAGCAAGTATGCCGGAACCAGTCCCAACATCGAACACCTCCATGCCGCCACGTACAATCTCCTCAAGTTCCCGTATGCACATAGATGTTGTAGGATGTGTACCTGTACCAAAGGCAGCCCCTGGATCCATTTCAACTACAATATCATCCGGACCGGCCTCATATTGTTCCCAGGCCGGCTTGATCACAATAATGTCTCCGACCTTCTCTGTATGGAAATACTGCTTCCAGTTCTCCGACCAATCTTCATCCTGTATCTCATTGCAAGAGATATCTCCCGGCCCCCTGTCGACGTTGCGAGCCACCAAAGCATCAACCTCTTTTTTGAAGACACGCATCTTATCGTCGAGCTCATCATCTACCGGCAAATATGCCTTGACCGTTACGACCTCAATATCCTTGGCCTCAGGAATATCCGTATAATCCCAAAGTCCGGAGTGAATATAATCATTCAAAAGTTCCGGATCCTCGATGACGACCCCCGAAGCACCAAGGTCATGAAAAATCTCTGCAACAAGCTCCGTTGCCTCATGTGACGTTTTGATACTGACTTCGGCCCACTTCAAAAAACATCTCTCCTTCATTTTCCGGCACATAGCGTAAAAAAGACAAGGCCGAGAGCAATGTTCGCCTCGGCTTATCCTCTATCTTTGATTTCATTATATGCTATATGTAAATTTTGTACAAACGAAATTTCTTCAGCTGAAAAACTTTTTGACAGAATCCTTCCAGCTCTTTTGTTCCGGATTTACATTCTCCCCGCAAAGCTCGCCAAATTCCTGTAAAAGGGTCTTCTGCTTCGAAGAAAGCTTTTGCGGCGTAAGCACTTTAATACGTACATGCTGGTCGCCGCGTCCATTGCCACGCAGTAAGGGGATTCCTCTCGCCTTAAGGCGCAGTACTGCCCCTGACTGTATGCCTGCCGGGATTTTCATCTCCACCTTGCCATCCAGCGTCGGTACCTCCACCGTATCTCCAAGAGCCGCCTGCACGAAAGAAACCGGCACCTCGCAGAGCACATCTGTACCTTCACGTTTAAAGAGCTTATGCGGCTTCACAAAGATATAAACATAAAGATCTCCATTTCCACCGCCGCGCACACCCGCTTCGCCGCCGCCACCCACACGAATGCGTGAGCCCTGGTCTACACCAGCCGGGATCTTGACATTGATTTTACGGCGTACACGCTTCTTACCGGTTCCGTTGCAGTCCGCGCACGGTGTTTTTATGATTTTTCCCGTGCCGCCGCAACGGTCACATGTACGTGCATTGACAATACGGCCGAACGGAGTATTCTGCGCATACTGCATCTGCCCTGAGCCATGACATTGCGGACATTCCTCTGGCTGCGTACCGGCAGCAGCTCCTGTGCCATGACAGCTCGAACAATTTTCCGTACGCGGTATATTGAGTTCGACCTCTTTGCCGAAAGCTGCTTCTTCAAAGGAAACTTCCAAATCATAGCGCAAATCATTCCCGCGTTCAGGCCCCGGACGCCGCGAACGCCCGCCACCACCAAAAAACATATCAAAAATATCGCCAAATCCGCCTTCAGCTCCGGCACCACCGAAACCAGCACCACCGAAACCGCCACCGAAGCCACCGGCTCCGGCTCCTCCGTTTTCAAAAGCCGCATGTCCAAACTGATCATACTGCGCTTTCTTCTGTGGATCTGAAAGGACTTCATAAGCCTCATTGATTTCCTTAAATTTTACTTCCGCTGCTTTCGGATCATCACGGTTAAGATCCGGATGATACTTTCTGGCCATTTTTTTGAAGGCTTTCTTGATATCTGCCTCAGAGGCACTTTTATCAACCCCGAGAACTTCATAATAATCGCGTTTTTCGCTCACTTCGCACCACCTAAATTCATAGCCTAATCCAAGAGGCTGCTGCCCACTGGCAGCAGCCCCCGGCTTTGATTATTTCTTATCGTCTTTGACTTCTGTATATTCGGCATCAACAACATTATCGTCATTCTTTTTGGCTTCTTCGCCCGGTTGCGCACCTGGCTGTGGGCCGGCTCCCGGAGCGCCCTGTGCACCGCCTGCCGCCTGCGCGGACTGATATGCAGCCGCACTCATCTCATAGAGCGGTTTCTGCAGCTCTTCGGTTGCTTTCTTGATGGCTTCATTATCTGTGCCCTTTAAAGCTTCCTTAACCTTCTCAATACCAGCCTTGACTTTCTCTACCTGACCCTTATCGGCTTTGTCGCCAAGATCCTTAATGGTCTTTTCGGCCTGATATACGAGAGAATCCCCATTATTCCTGACTTCGATGGAATCCTTTTGCGCCTTATCCTCAGCGGCATGTGCTTCCGCTTCCTTAACCATACGATCAATATCGTCCTTGCTCATCCCACCATCCGACTGGATGGTGATTTTTTGTTCCTTGCCCGTGCCAAGATCTTTAGCCGAGACATGTACAATACCATTCGCATCGATATCAAACTTAACTTCAATACGGGGAACCCCTCTCGGAGCCGGTGGAATATCAGAAAGCTCAAAACGTCCCAGCGTCTTATTGCCCGCAGCCATTTCACGTTCACCCTGAAGTACATGGATATCAACAGATGGCTGATTGTCAGCAGCCGTGGAAAAAACCTGGCTTTTAGAAGTTGGAATCGTCGTGTTACGCTCAATAATCTTCGTGCATACGCCGCCAAGGGTTTCAATGCCAAGAGACAACGGCGTAACATCCAAAAGCAGGACATCCTTGACCTCGCCAACAAGCACGCCACCCTGGATAGCAGCACCAACAGACACACATTCATCCGGATTTACACCGCGATGCGGCTCTTTCGCCAGGAATTTCTTGATAGCGTCCTGGACTGCCGGAATACGGCTGGAACCACCAACAAGAATGATCTTATCAATATCGTTCGCTGAAAGTCCGGCATCCGCCATAGCTTTACGCGTAGGCTCCATCGTGCGCTCAACAAGATCCGCCGTAAGTTCATCAAACTTTGCGCGGGAAAGCGTAAGATCGAGATGCTTCGGGCCAGAAGCATCTGCTGTAATAAATGGCAGGTTAATATTTGTAGAAAGCATGTTTGAAAGCTCAACCTTGGCTTTCTCTGCCGCTTCGATAAGACGCTGCGCACTCATCTTATCCGCCGAAAGGTCAATTCCACTGTCCTTCTTGAATTCCGCAACCATCCAGTCCATTACACGTTTATCGAAGTCATCACCACCAAGACGCGTATCGCCATTCGTAGCTTTTACCTCAAACACACCGTCACCGAGCTCAAGTATCGAAACATCAAATGTTCCTCCACCAAGGTCAAAAACCAGAATTGTATGTTCCTCACCTTTATCCATACCATAGGCCAGAGCCGCTGCTGTTGGCTCGTTGATGATGCGCAGGACATCAAGTCCGGCTATCTTGCCGGCATCCTTCGTCGCCTGACGCTGGCTGTCATTAAAATATGCCGGAACCGTAACTACAGCCTGTGTAACAGTTTCACCAAGATATGCCTCCGCATCGGCTTTAAGCTTCTGCAGAATCATGGCAGAAATTTCCTGCGGCGTATAATCCTTGTCATCAATACTGACCTTATAATCTTTTTCCCCCATATGCCGCTTGATAGACGCAATCGTGCGGTCCGGATTTGATACAGCCTGACGTTTTGCCAGCTGACCAACCAGACGCTCCCCTGTCTTTGTAAAACCGACAACCGACGGCGTAAGACGGCTTCCCTCCGGATTTGTAATAACCGTAGGTTCTCCGCCTTCCATAACGGACACAACCGAGTTCGTTGTACCTAAATCAATTCCAATTACCTTTGACATTTTTATTTCCTCCTAATTTTCACTGTAAAAATCAATCTATAAAAATTTTTAATTTGAAACCACCTGAACCATGCTTGGACGAATCACACGGCCCTTGACCATATAACCCTTCTGCAGCTCTGCGGCAATACTATCATCCTCTTTTTCCGGATTCTGCACACGCATAACTGCCTGATGGAAATTCGGATCAAATTTCGTATCCGTCGTATCTATAGTCTCCAGGCCATTTTTCTCCAAAGCTGCCTTAAGTTGCTTGTAAATCATCTCCACGCCTGTCTGGAAACTTTCCATATCCTTAGCTTCCACAGCCATAGCGCGCTCAAAATTATCTAAAAGAGGCAGCATATCTGTAAGCAGTGTCTGGGTAACGACAGCAGAAAGCTCTTCCTTTTCCTGACGCGTACGACGCCGGAAATTCTCAAAATCAGCCTGCAGACGCTTGACACGTTCATCTTTCTCCTGTACCGCGGCCTGAAGATCTTCTACCTTCTGCTGCAGCAGTTCTTCAGCGGATACCTGTTGTATGTTTTCTTCTCCAACAGGCGCCTCCTCCGCAACTTCCTTATCATCACTTTCAGCTGCATCAATTGCCTGTTTCATATCTTCTAAAATGACTTCATCCTTTTTCTTCATTTCTTCTTTTATAAATGGCATTTTCAAAACCCCACCTCTTCTATTCTCTGCTTTTTCTATAAAAAGATCCGTAGATCTACCAACGAAGTTGCTTAATAATCTCTGCCAGATTATTGTTCATATAACTAAGCAGTGACATTGCTTTACCATATTCCATGCGGGTCGGCCCCAGCACAGCAATCGTCCCCAGCAGTTCCCCATCAAGATGATAGGTCGCCGTTACGATACTGCAGTCCTGAATGCCACTATACTTATTTTCATGGCCAATTGTAACAGAAAGCCCATCGCCAAGATGCGCGTGCAGGATATCCTTCAGAAGCTGCTCTTCCTCCAGCATAAGTAATAAATCCTTTATTTTCCCAACATCGCGAAACTCCGGCTGATTCAGCAGCTGCGTCGTCCCGCCCAGATAAAGGCGCTCTGTCTTTTCTGTATCCAGCGAACGGTGAATCAGCTCCAAAGCTGCATCATAAAGTGTAGAGTCCATGATTTCATCACGTATACGCTGCAAGCTCTCAGAAGAAATCATATCAAAGGTATGTCCGGCAAGCACCTTATTGATAACATTTGACATTCGGCGAAAGTCCTCAAATGTGGCCCCATCCGGCATCTCCACAATCTTATTCTCTACAAAGCCTGCATCCGTCATTATGACAGCAATCACACGTCTCCCATCGAGCGGCAAAAACTGCAGACACCGAAAAGCCGCCTGAGAAAGCTGCGGCGCCAACACCAGTGAAATGTTTTTTGTGACCCGTGAAATGATTTTAGCTGTTTCCTGAAACACTTCCTCCACGCGTCTGACCTTAGCCTTATACCATTTATCGATAAGCGCTTTTTCATTCTCGCTCATCTCCTGATGCGGCAGCAGGCCATCGACATAGAAGCGATATCCTTTTGAGGAGGGAACGCGTCCGGAAGACGTATGCAGCTGCTCCAAATAGCCAAGCATCTCCAAGTCAGCCATTTCGTTGCGAATCGTTGCCGGACTCACTCCCAAATCGTACTTGCGTGCAATAGTACGGGAGCCGACCGGTTCAGCAGACGAAATATAATCATTAATTATTGCCTGCAAAATCCGCTGCTTACGTTCATCGAGCATTCTCACACCTCCTCATTGTTAGCACTCTGAATAAGTGAGTGCTAACATCTAATAAGACTATACCGCGCTTTAGGCCAAAAGTCAATAAGTCAATTTGCATTTAAAAAAATTTTCTCGTTTTCCTTTAAAACAGTCTGTATGCTTTTTTATCGCAGCAACTATACCGTTTTTGTAAAATCTTCCAATACGCTCCGCAATGTCTGCAGACTCCGTCTTTCTCTGTCACAAGCGAAAAGACTCTTTTTTGCAAATATTATCAACTTAATATTATCAAGTTAGTATATAATATATTCAGCTGAAACATCTTTGCAAATCTTCAGCGAGATACCAAAAAAGAACCGATAGGTGCACAGCCAAAACACCAATTGAAAAAAGCCAATTTGTAAGAACCAAATTGACTTTTTCACACACGGAGTCTATATGCTATTTCCTACACAAAAGCACAGCAACCGGTGGCAGCGTTCTCTATACTATGCAATTCTGTCACTGTTTCTCAATTCAAAGCTTCCTTTGTGTCTTCAAGCACGGCTGCTACCTCATCAATATCCATAAGTCCCTCGACATTCAGGATATTTTCAGGATTCAGTAAAACAATGATTCTGTCGTCGATTTTTCCAATTCCCTTTAAATAGGAAATCCGCTCATTCTTGACAAAACCAGGCGGCATTTCTATATTTTCAGTGGAAAACTTGATGATATCCGTAACCTCGTCAACAATCCAGCCAACAACCTGGTCCTCTATATTTATCATAATAAATTTGCTTTCCAAAACAATATCCTGATTCTTGATATTCAATTTTTTCTTCAAATTAAATATATAATTCACGTTGCCTCTGAGCTGGATTGCACCGGTAATATAATCTGGCAGTCCTGGTATTGTTTTTATCTCGAATTTTTTAGCACGCAATATACCGTTTACAGATAGTGCATCAATCGCGTATTCGTTTCCATCCAGTTCAAAAACGACCAATTGCATATCGGACATAAGATTCCCTTCCCACTTTTTTATTTTGCACTTGCCAATGCTTGTAATTCTTCAGCCACTGCAGTGATTTCTTCGACGCTGGAGGTTACTTCTTCTATGGCAGCTGCCTGCTGCTGCACTGTTGAAAGTGTTTCATTTCCCATGGATACCGTTGTATCAACTGATTTTCTTATCTTCGTCGTAAATTCCTTAATCTTGCTCACGGTTTCCTTCGAATCTGTCGACAAATTCCGTATTTCTTGTGCAACAACACCAAAGCCAGCTCCGGCTTCACCAGCCCGGGCAGCTTCAATGGCGGCGTTTAGCCCCAAAAGTCTCGTCTCATCGGCTATTTCCTTGATAAGCTCCATAACCTCATTGATTTGTTCTGTCATGCTGTCAACGTTCTTTATCTCCGTATTCAGGCTATCCTGATTTCCACTTACCGTAGTTGCAGAAGCCGCCAATTCCTGCATAGTCGCAGATATTTGATGGAGACTGTCACTCAATGAAACCGCTACCGTATTGAGCTTCATTTTCTGATATGCCGCATTGGACATATTATTCGTGACCAGATAAAGGACATTCGCAGCTTCCTCGACACGTTCCTTATCCAATATATTAACGTGCTTTACCGCTTCCACATAGCCAACCGAATCTACGCCGATTTCTTTGGCAATATTTTGGTACCTTTCTTCAATTGGCTTGTTAAGAAGTACCTGTCCACCCAGAATGGTTCCCATAAGGTGCCCTTCTATAATGATAGGCGCCGCAAAATCAATAAGCCCCGCATGACATTCATACACCACAGGCTTACCAAGGCGTGCCGCTTCTTCACCACCACGCCGGTGGGATTCCGCGCATCTCTTATCACCGCATTCGGTAGAATGCGTATAATCCATACAGAATTTCGTATAGCAGCTCGGTTTAGTAACTGGTATCCCATCCTTATCCACCGTTACACTGGCTAGCCCCATTCCCTTCGCAAAGCTGTCCTGAAACTTCTGAAGCACCTCGACATCCAATACGTCCGTCAGCTTTAAATCACTAAACTCAATTGAACCTTCCATATCTCTGCTCCTCTTGACATAAATTTATAAAAACGTCATGCACATTATACCGATGACGTTAATAACGAAAGGTGATACGATTTATGCAAAATGATCTTCAAACAACATCTCATATCAAAGAGGAACATTTTGTTCCTCTTTTTACATTGTACAGAATGGTCTTATTTTTGTCAATCGTAATTAGTGCTTAAGGAGGAGTCTATGAATTTTGCAGAACGACTAAAACAACTTCGCCTGACAAAGCATATCGGACAGAAGGAAATCGCCGGACACTTTGGCATGACGCCACGCGCCTGGCGTTTTTACGAGTCCGGCAAGCGGGAACCCAATATCTCTTTGCTCATAGCGATTGCCGATTATTTCAATGTCTCTATTGATTACCTTGTAGGACGTAAGAATTATTTTTAACCAGGAAGTTTGCCTATGTTAAAACCAGAAAGAGTTCCGCTTGATTCCATAATTTTTTAAGCAGCCGCATTGCTCTAATATGCACTTGAATTGGTCTCGGTAATAAAAAAAGATTTCTCCCTGAACAGAAAGAAATCTTGTATAAACCACATAGGATAAACGCACACATCATCGATACGCTTCCGCATTCTCTAATAGCAAAGTTATTTTATTACATAATGAATACAAACATCATTCATCTTCGACAAATCAAGCACTGTGCCGTCGTCCATTTGTACCATGGAACGGGAGGGCTTGTCCTTATTCAGAAAAACAACTCTTCCGGCCTGCTTGTTGGTAAGCATGACACGATTTCCCGAAAGAAAGTTCATCATGTTTTCCCGAAAGGTAATACATGCTTTGGCATCAAGACAGCCTATCTCCTCACGCAGTTTATCCAGGCTCAGATACGGACTGACGGCTCCAGGCGTATCACAATTGATTGTGAGGGACTCATCAAACATATCCGCCACAGCAATAATCTTGGCATAAGGATGGATATCCGGCGCACATAACTGTACAGGATATCCCGAGCCATCCATTCTCTCATGATGCTCCAATATTGCATACAATACACTGCGTGCGATCGTATGCTTTTTGTTCGCCAGTTCATATCCCAGTTTGGTATGGGTCTGATATATGGCATATTCAGCCGGCGGAAGCTTATAGGGCTTATTCAGCAATGCTGGCGGCAACTGGGACTTACCGACATCATGCAGAAGACCCGCAAGCGCAATGGCACTGACATTTTCCGCTGGGAATTTGAGCCAGGTCGCAATGAGTGCTGAAATGGCACTGACATTGACACTATGGCGAAAGGTATAATCATCACAAACCGGCAGATCATAGATCTTATCAATGATATTCATGCTGTCAGATACATTATCCACAATTCCATCTGCTGTCTCTGTGAATTCCTCCACTGGCACATCCTGTGTCTGCCGGATGTCATCAAAGGCCTTCTGCATCACAGTGACGGACTGATTATATTGATTCAGAAACTTTTGCACCTTGGGATCCACAATAGGATTTTCTGTGATCTCAGCAACGATATCTACCTTTGCAATTTCCCAGTTCTCAAATTTTTTAATAAGATCGTTATTGACAATCGTACCGGCACTCGCCAACATAGAAGAATTATCCGCACTGCATACATCCGAGGCAAGCTCCATCCCCGGCACCAAATATTCTACGCTCTGCTCCAAAACTTTTCTTGTTCCTGCCGGCTTGGTATCACCCATTCATAATCGTCCCCCTTCAGCAAATGACTATTCCAGGTCAAAGCAATTCCAATCCAGTGTATTCATTGAATCGTTCTTTCCTAAATGCCATGCTTCGAATATATGACAAATTTTACATACTGTCAATAAGTTCCTGTAAATTTATGCGTAATTGTTAAAAACCGCACAATTCTTTGAACAAATGAGTCCTCTAAAAAAACTCTAAAATCCTGTTAAAGCTGCTATTTTCTTTTAAGCATTCCGTAAATATTCCATTCCTCTAAACCAATCTGCCAGAAAAATCCCCATCTATTTATAGCATAAATTCTTCAAACACGATATTTCCGTACTTCATGCCAAGGCGTGTCAAATGCACATGATTTTGCTTTTCTTCAAGCAAGCCTTTTTCCTGCATGCGATGGATGGCTTCACGGTAAACGCTGGCAAGCGGACAGCCAAATTTCGTTTCAAAGGCTTTTTTGTCAATCCCCTGCGTTGTTCGCAGAGCAAGAAAAGCGAATTCCTCCATCGCTATTTTCCGCGTTATTTTCTCTTCTTCAAGCGCGGGAGATTTTTGGGCTGCAAGCAGTTGTATATATGAATCAATATCCGTTATATTGGCCAGACGCTGCTCGCCAGTATAGGAATGTGCCGCAGCGCCCAGTCCGAGGTATGGCACATCCTGCCAATAACCGAGGTTATGGCGGCTTTCAAAACCTGGCAGGGCAAAAT
>WSSedB1CaDRAFT_10000693_pt1 | contig 13976 bp, 10 predicted proteins | sample WetSurSB1Cattail_FD_9460 | JGI IMG/M metagenome (IMG submission 9460)
CTCCTCGTCATCCACCAACAGTACGGTGCCTTCCCCCGCCAGTCAGTAGTATCGCGTGGCCCGTTGTTAAGTTCGGCGGGCCGGTCGCTGGCAGGCAGAAGAATCTTGAAGTTGCTTCCCCTGCCCGGCTCGCTGTAGACCTTGATGGCTCCGCGATGTCCCCGGACAATACCGAGGATGGCGGCCATTCCCAATCCGCGGCCGGTAAACTTGGTAGTAAAAAACGGGTCAAAAATCCGTTCCATGGTTTCCCGTTCCATACCGCAGCCGGTATCCGCCACCTCCAGATAGACATAGAGACCTTCTGCAAGGTCCTGATCTATCCAGCCTTCGCGGAGATAATTCTGATCGCAATCCATGCAACCGGTAGATATGGAGATTACACCGCTCTTGTCGTCAATCGCTTCGGAAGCGTTGATAGCCAGGTTCATCACGACCTGACGGACCTGAGTTGCGTCGGCCACAATTGATGGAAGATGCTTGGTGAGATGATAATGAAGGACCGCTTTTTTGGAAATGGAGACCTGAAGCATATTAGTCATCTCTTCCACGATCTGGCTAAGGTCGAGCGCTTCGAAAACAAAACGCCCCTTGCCGGAGTATGCCAGCATCTGCCGGGCAAGGTCGGCGGCTTTGTCAGCGGCCTTCTCAATCTGCTGCAAATGATGCGCGGCAGGAGATTGGGAACCCAGACGCATGAGAGCCAGGCTGGCATTCCCGGTTATGGCCAGCAGGATGTTATTAAAATCATGGGCAATACCGCCGGCAAGAACCCCCAGGCTCTCAAGCTTCTGCACATGAAGCATCTGCTGCTCCAGTTTGCGACGCTGCTCCTCGGCCTGTTTCAGTTCGGTCATATCAGCTATGATGCCCACGATTGATATCAACTCGCCATCGGCATTCTCATACCTGCGGGAACTAAGATATCCCCAGAAGCAACTGCCGTCCGCCCGGCAATACCGTCTCTCGGTGGTGTGATTATCGACACAACCACTGATCAGACGCTGAAACGCGGCCTCACTCGCAGCACACTCATCAGAATGAATGTGGAATGCGTATGAAGAGCCGATCAACTGGTCCAGGCCGCACCCAAACATCTCGGCCATGCGACGGTTGGCAAAGGTAATCATTCCCTGGGGGTTGACCATAATGATTCCGGCCGGAGTTGTTTCAAATATCACCCGCAACCGGTTTTCGCTCTCCACCAGCGCCCTGGTGGCTCGCTGTTGTTCGAGACGGGCGAAGAGCACAGGAGCGGCATGATCTGCAATTGACTGTAATATCTGCAAATCTTCTTCAGTGTAATCGACAGATTTATCGGCTATGGCCAACAAGCCGATGGGTTTTCCATGATACACCAGCGGCACGGATAAGCACCGTTTGATGTGGATGTGACCATCGGGCACCGTAAACGGTTGGTTTGTACAACACACCTCACCACTTCTCAGACTGTTACCCCAGATGCTGTTGCCCCAGACGGCTTTGGGAAATACGATGCCTTTGTTGCTCATCCGGCACTCACCCCAGACATCTCTCGTCAGTGACGGACAGACCAGGGAATCGCTCTCATCGATATATCCAAAGACTCCATGGGGACTCTGCATAATATCCAAAACGCCACTGAGCACATGATCGTACATTTCCTCATCGTCTGCACTGGTGAGAAAAGCTTTGGAAATGCGGTTGAATGTTGAACTGAAATGCTCGGATCGCCGCAAAGCTTCCGTTACCTGCATGCGTTCGGTGATATCCCGTACTGCCACGATGACAAAGTCATCACCCCCGATGCATGCCTTGCGCATGCTGCATTCCGCCCAGAACTGACTGCCGTCTTTTCTTTTGCAGCGCCATTCAAACACAACGGGAGTACCGGCAGAAGCGGCATACCGGATCCAATGCAGCGCCTCGGTCTGGGAATAGGGTGGTTTACCCAGGCTGATGTCGTTGACATCAAGCCTGAGCGCTTCTTCGTGATGATAACCGAACATTCTGAGAACGGATTCATTTGCATCCACAATAGCCCCGCTTACTGGGTCGTGGATAAAGATAGAATCCGACATATTGTTGAATATGGAAATGAAGCGATCTTCACTTTTTGCAAGTTGCCGGGTGTAATCGGCCACTCGCGACATATAGCGTGCGATCAGGATGTAGAGCAGTGCAGAGGTGAGAATAATGAACAGTATCCCCTTGTAAACGGAGATACGTGTTATAATACCCGGATCCCTGATCATCCAGCCCAGAATCGTATCGGACAGGTAAATCCACAGACTGCCGAATAAAGCATAAATTGCAACGATGCGGATTCTCTCCAGCCGGTCTTTTTGTCTGGTCGGTTTTATCATCGGAAACCTCTGAATGAATATTACTATAGAGCAGATGGCAAATCACCTGAAATAACGCTGTTATTTTAAATAGCCGGCTTAAAAAAAATTTGAATGATCACCCATACTGAGGTAAAAATTAACAAGAGCATTTATCCGTAAGTTGAGAATCTTCAAACGAGAGTTCACGTCACATGAAAAGCATCAGAGCATATTTTACTTCCACCGAATATCCCGCAGCACGAGACATACTGATCGTATTGTGTCTGTCTTGCTGCTCTTTTTTTCTCTTTCTGGGACGTAGCGGACTGATAGAGCCGGATGAGGGGCGTTATTCTGAGATTCCCCGCGAAATGCTGGAGAAGGGTGACTTCATCACCCCGACCCTCAACTACGTGCACTATTTTGAAAAACCCCCCCTGCATTATTGGCTCAATATACTTTCATTCAAGCTGTTCGGCCTGAATGAGTTTGCTGCCCGTTTTACGGGTGCGCTGGCAGGATTACTGACCGTACTGCTCGTCTACCATACGGCCCGAAAACTGTTCGGCAGGCGTACAGGCATTTTGTCGGCTTTTATTCTCGGCACATCCACCGGTTTTATTGCTCAGTCGCGCATCAATCTGACCGACATGACCTTGACGTTTTTTCTGTCGGCGGCACTCTGTTGCTTCATCATCGCAGCAGTAGAACACGAGAAACGTAAAGGGCTCTACTACAATCTCTTTTTCGTATTTACCGCTCTTGCCGTACTTACAAAAGGGTTGATCGGAATTGTTTTCCCCATCGGAATTATCTGCCTGTATCTCCTTATCGGCCGTCGATGGCATCTGCTGAAAGAGATGAAATTTGTCAGCGGCAGCATGATTTTTGTGTTGTTTTCTGTCCCCTGGTTTGTGCTGGTATCGCTACGCAACCCCGGGTTTGCCCATTTTTTCTTTATCCGTGAACACCTGCAACGGTACACGACAACGATCCATGGACATTATCAGCCGTTCTGGTATTTTATTCCCATCCTGCTGCTCACCATGCTTCCCTGGTCATTTTATATCGCGCGAGCAGCCTGGAAAGCCCACAGGGAACGCTGCTCACCGGATGGAGAGCGCCTCGCGTACATGGTCTTGTGGGCTGCATTTGTTTTTCTTTTTTTCTCCGCATCACAGTCAAAGCTGATACCGTATATTCTCCCGGTTTTTCCCCCGCTGGCCATACTGGTGGGAAAAATGTTTTCGGATTACTTGGATACAAAAGAGGAAACGCCGTTTGTATTTGAACACATCATCATGGTAAGCAGCCTTTTTTTTGTGGCTGTTCTGATTGCACTGTATCCGCATGTCAGAGAATTTGGGCCACAGATTGCAGCGACTGGTCTGGTGCGCCCAACCAGTTCACTGCTGACAAAACCTCCCCTGATCTCACCAACAGGTGGAATATTCTTTTCATGTTTGGCACTGGGCATGGCGTCGTCAGCCTGGATTGCATGCAGAAAAAAAGACATCTTTGTCCTCTTTATCGGACTTGGGCTCTGCTCGTATATTTTGGAAATTGCAGGTCCGCAATTGTTTCGTGAAGGCCTTGAATACCGGAAATCGTCGCGTGAACTTGCACTTATGGCGCGCAAGTTCGCATCAGAAGGGAGCAGAGTTGCTTCTTTCGGGTATGACCAAAGTTTGCCGTTCTATACCGGCAGGCGGACTATTGTCGTTGGATCCAAGGGAGAGCTTGAATTCGGGAGCACCCAAGGAAACCAGTCGGCCTGGTTTATCGATGAAGCTGAATTCCTTAAGCTCTGGCAGGAGGATCAGCAGATAATCGTGCTGCTAAAAAAACCGGAGTACGAACAGGTGGCCTCAAAACTTATTCCAAACGCTCTGACCCTTGGTGAAAAGGGTAAAAATATTCTGATAACCAACCGGATATATTAGAAGCTGGGGCGTTTCACCGCGCCAAATGATCACGTCCGGCCCGCTCCCCGTATAGTCAAATTGTCTTGAAAGCGATCAAAGTTTTGGAGTACTGTTTTTACGCGCAGTAGCGCTTCAATCCACTTCAGAATACATAATCGGATACATGCCATGGATATAAAAGGTTTTCGGTTTTCGGCTGTTGAAGCCGCCATAAAAAAACCGGGTCGCAAAGATCTGGCCCTGATCTTCTCAGAAGCGCCGGCCACCGCCTGCGCCGTTTTTACCACAAATGCCGTCAAAGCCGCCCCGGTGCTGCTTTCCATGCAGCATATCAAGCGCGGTACAGCCGAAGCGGTAGTTATCAACAGCGGTAATGCCAATGCCTGTACTGGCGAACAAGGCATGATCGTGGCACGGGAAACAGCCCACATGATTGCGGAAGGACTCGGGATTCCCGACGAAGTGGTTCAGATCTCGTCCACCGGCGTAATCGGTGTGCCGATGCCGATGAAACGCATCCGTGACTCTATTCCTTCTCTTATAGAAGGGCTCTCATTCGGAACACTGGATGATGTCGCTGAAGCCATCATGACCACCGACACCTTCCCCAAGATGGAAGCACGTGAAGCGCAAGCAAATGGTGTAAGCTATGCGGTGGCCGGTATAGCCAAGGGATCCGGCATGATCATGCCCAACATGGCCACCATGCTTTCCTTTATTATCAGCGATGCCGCCGTTGAGCCGGCGTTTCTGGAAAAGGCCTTCCGAAAAGCGGTTGACATTTCGTTTAATTCCATCACCGTTGATGGAGACACGTCAACCAATGACACCTGTTTGATCATGACAAACGGCATGGCCGGCAATCAGCTCATCCAGGCGGGAACACCGGAGGCAAATACCTTTGAAATACTGCTATGCGATGTGTTGTTATCGTTGGCAAAGCAGATTGCCAGGGATGGAGAAGGCGCCACCAAGTTTGTCGAGGTTCGCGTCAGCGGAGCCCGCAACGATGGCGATGCCAAGCTGGCCGCCCAGGCAATAGCCAATTCCAACCTGGTAAAAACAGCTTTCTACGGACAGGACGCAAACTGGGGACGCATCTTTGCAGCAGTTGGCTATTCCGGGGCTAAAATCGATCAAACATGTCTTTCGCTCTGCTTTGATGATGTTTGCATGGCTCGAAATGGTATCTTTGCCGGGGGAAACGCCGAACAGCGCGGCAGCGAAGTACTCAGAAAAAATGAGTTCACCGTAAGCGTCGATCTCGGCCTTGGCAATGGTTGTGCTACAATCTATACATCTGACCTCTCCCATGGATACGTCAGCATCAACGCCGACTATCGCACCTGATCTGTAAATCTATTCTGAAAACATTGTAACGCAGATGACAACCGCTTACGCAGTGGCATCTCCGCGCTTGCCGCAACCACATTTAGAAACCCGGCAATGTGTAAAACCAATAACAAACAGCTACTCAATCCGTGAACCGCTTAAAACTTGACACCTTAGCAGTGGTATGTTAGTTATTTTGCTGCTTTATCACTTATCAGTAGCCATTATTCAGGGGAGGGGCCGATGAGCATCAAGATTCTCCTTGCAGATGACAGCATCACAATTCAGAAGGTGATCGGCATCATTTTCGGAGGTGAAGATTATTCCCTCACCGTTGTTGACAATGGCAAGGCAGCACTTGAAAAGGCACTTGAAATCGTCCCCGATATTCTGCTGATTGACGCACTGATGCCAGGTATGTCGGGATATGAAGTCTGCGAACGTATTCGTGCAACTCCTTCACTTGCAGCAAAACCAATTTTGTTCTTGACAGGTTCCTTCGAGCCATTTGACGAGACAAAGGCAAAGAATTGCGGCGCCGATGATTTTATTGCAAAACCCTTTGAGTCTCAGCAGATCATCGCGAAAGTCACCGAGTTATGCGAACGTGCGGTACTCCGTTCTTCCGACGTAGCTGAGTTGAAAGCAGTTGAACCGGAGCCTCCTTCAACCGCACCGGTCATCCCTCAGTGTGAAACAACACTTGAAAGTGTTTCCCCATCAAATATTATCTGGGATGCTTTTACCCCTTCAGAACCGCCCCCTGAGGCAACTGTTCAACCCTTGACCGGACTTGAATCCGCTTCATTTTCATCACAATCTCCCGAACCAGTCGAATCCCCGTGGATTCCTATTGATGAGCAGAGCTTTCAATTTGAGGAGGAGTCAGCTGCGGCAATGCCGACAGCAACGCTTTATGAGCAACCTCAGTCGGACGACATCGCTTTTGGCGATTCTCCGTTTACCGAGCTGCCCAAAGCTGCTGCTGAACCTGACCAACCACTTGAAATACCTGACGCCCCCCCCGTTATCCCACCTGAGAATGCCGATGTCATGGTAGCGCCTCAGGCAACAAACCTAACAGAAGAACAGCTCAAAGAGGCAATTGCGAATGCTTCCAGAGATGTCATTGAGCGAATTGTCTGGGAAGTTGTTCCTGATCTGGCTGAAACTATGATAAAAGAGGCGATCCGCAGAATAACGGAAAACCGGCAGTAGCCTTTTTCGAGGAAATTATGAGTGCGATGGGGATGTTCACACATCCCCATTTTTTTATTAACCGCTGTGCAAAGAACATATAACGAAGCTATTTTCTCTTGCAATGACTCGGACATTCTCATGCCCGAGGAATCACCCAGCTTGAATCAGATGATACAAATCTCTTGAAGAGGTTGAAGCATGATTAAAAATGCCATTGCACGCATCGTTGAACACATCAATCTGACGGAAGGCGAAATGATTGAGGTTATGGACCAGATCATGTCCGGAGAAGCCACACCGGCCCAAATCGCTTCTTTCATTACGGCTCTGCGCATGAAGGGCGAGACGATTGATGAAATAACCGGTGCTGCCAAAGTCATGAGGGAGCGGGCCACTCGCATCCTGGTCGGGAGAAATGTTCTGGACATTGATCGGGACGATATCAACATTGACCGGGAAACCATATTGGACGTTGTCGGAACAGGTGGCGATGGAACAAATACCTTTAACGTTTCCACCACCGTTGCCTTCGTGGTTTCCGCCTGTGGCGTAAAGGTCGCAAAGCACGGTAATCGTTCGGTCTCTTCATTGTGTGGAAGCGCTGATGTACTGGAAAAACTGGGAGTAAATCTGGATATTACGCCTGAAACCGTTGAACACTGCATCAATCGTATCGGTATCGGCTTTCTCTTTGCCCCGGCACTGCATGGAGCCATGAAATATGCCATCGGCCCACGTCGAGAAATTGGCATTCGTACTATTTTCAATATCCTTGGCCCACTCACAAACCCTGCTGGTGCCGATTGTCAGGTCATGGGCGTCTACCGGGTCGGCTTAGTGGAAAAGCTAGCCGGTGTGTTACACCGCCTCGGCTGCAGGCACGGCTTTGTGGTCCACGGTATGGACGGCATGGATGAGATTACCACCACAAGTGAAACATTGGTGGCTGAAGTTACATCGGAAGGGGTTACACTGAAGACCTTGAAACCCGAAAATGTGGGCATCAGTCGCTGCTCAATGCAAGATCTGCGCGGAGGCGACGCAGCAGCCAATGCTGCCATCATCCGCTCCATATTGCGCGGCGAAACCGGCCCGCGAAGAGACATAGTGCTAATCAATGCCGCATACGGCCTGCTGGCTGCCGACAGGGTTGCAACACCTCAGCAAGGCCTGGTGATCGCCGCTGAGGCCATAGACAGTGGCAAGGCCATGGCGCAACTGGAAAAGCTTGTTCAAATTTCAAAGGATTGATCTATTGACATGGACAAAACAAAAAAGGAAACTCCGCCGGATACGCTAAAAAAAATCGTCGTTCATAAGCGAGAAGAGTTACTGACATGCAAAGCACACACACCACTGAGCGTGCTTTGCCAGCAAATCAAAGACATGCCGCAGTCCCGTGGTTTTGAAGCGACACTGCGACGCACAACCGAAGCCGGCCAAACAGCTATCATTGCAGAGGTCAAGAAAGGATCACCCAGCAAGGGGATCATCCGCCCCGACTTCGACCCACTGAATATTGCTCGGATTTATGAAGCAAACGGGGCAACCTGCCTTTCGGTTTTGACCGACGAACATTTTTTCATGGGTCGCCTTGATTACCTGACACAAATTCGAAACGTGGTCAGCATTCCGCTTCTGCGCAAGGATTTCATTCTTGACGCCTACCAGATTTACGAGGCTCGCTGCGCAGGCGCCGACGCTATACTGCTGATTGCCGCAATACTTGATCTGCCCGTGATTATTGACTTCATCGCCTTGGCGCGAGAACTGTCGCTGGATATTCTGCTGGAAGTTCACGATGAGGGTGAGATGGAAACCGCCCTACATACCGACTGCACTCTAATCGGCGTCAACAATCGCAACCTACGAACATTTGTTACCGATCTTGACACCACCCGGCGCCTGGCCAAGATGATGCCACCTGATCGTCTACTGGTAGCCGAAAGCGGTATTTTTACCCGCTCGGACATCGAACAGCTAACAGCCGATGGAGCTGGTGTTTTTCTGATCGGCGAATCACTGATGCGTGAGAGCAACATCGGCTTAAAGCTGCGGATGCTACGCGGCTGCTAATACTACCCCCATTATCCCTGATAGCGCCGCCCTATCCGAATCGCGAAAACACTTTTTTCAAGGCTGGGCAACAAAGGAGCAATTCGACATGGGAGTCACCATCAAACCATCCGATTTGAAGTTCAAATACCCAAGAGACATTCCGAATCGAGACGTTCCCAAGTTTTCCGGTGTGCCTGATCCGGCCCCTTTTAACAGTGACGACCTGTATGAAGTCATTCCAGTGATGGAAGCTGCAATGGATACCCTTAGAAGCACTGATGCCAACATCCTGAACATGCTGGAGGATATCCTCAACGTAATGCCGCGCTTCATCTGTACCCGTGAAGAGGTTTACACTTATCTGGTGGAAACGGCACGCGACCGGCTGAATGCATAACGTACCATCAGTGTCGACCGCAGTTTGATGCCGTGCAGGCTGCTCCACACCCTTTTAGTTCAGGCGGTGCAACCCCGGTGCATTTTAGACGTTCCAAGGATTCCCTACTAATGCGCCACTCTCCATCATTTTCAATACCTACCAATGTCCCCTCCCGGATCAGCATCAGCAGTCTAAGCCCTGTTGTGGCAAGCTCCTCGGCCGCATCCTCAAGTAACACCAGTTCATTCTTTTTCTCGCCCATACTCATACCCGCCCCCATTCAGGTTCTCTGGTTATTATCCGCTGTTATTTTTTAACGTCAATGCGATAACTCTTTATTTTCCGATGCAGATTGCTTCGTTCCAATTCGATAATCTCCGCAGTTCGCGAAATATTCCAATCGTTTTCCTCCAGCTTCTGGATAATAAAGTCTCTCTCAAATTCCACCCGCGCCTCCCGTAGGGTACCCGGCGTCCACGGATGGTCAAAAGTGGGCTCAGACGAAACCATTGTTGCCTTATCTCCAACGAATCCTGACATATCGTCTGCCGATATTATCTTGGTCGATGTCATTATTATGATTCGCTCAACAATATTCTTGAGTTCTCGAACATTACCTGGCCAGTTGTGTTGTGCAAGCAGCTCCAATGCTTCCGGCAGAAATATCTTTGGTTCACAACCCTCGCGACGATAAAATTGCCGGACAAAGTGCGGTACCAGAGCAGGTATGTCCTCCTTACGTTCTCGTAGAGGCGGAACCATGAACGGTATCACGTTCAGAAGATAGAAAAGATCCTCACGAAAGCGCCCTGTCCGGACGCCTTCCTCCAGGGCCTTATTTGCGGCGGCAATGATCCTGACATCCACTGTTACCAAGCGGGTTCCACCGATACGTTCAAAGCAACGTTCCTGGAGGATACGCAGAATTTTTGCCTGCGTGGCCAATGCCATATCACCGATTTCATCAAGAAACAGCGTACCACCATCGGCAAGGTCAAGTTTTCCTTTTTTCTGTGCCAAGACTCCGGCAAAAGCACCCTTTTCGTGACCGAACAGTTCACTCTCGATCAACTCTTCGGGGATAGCAGCACAATTAATTGCTACAAAGGGTTTGCTACGACGCTGACTGTAATAATGAATTGATCGAGCCGCCAACTCCTTGCCAGTTCCGTTTTCTCCGGTCACCAACACAGACGCGTTTGTGGGAGCAATACGCATGATCTGTTCACGTAGCGCGTTCATAGCCGGACTGTCGCCGATCAGCTCATATTCATAACCTGCCACACGCTTAAGTTCTTCGTTCTCCACCCGCAGTTCTCTCAAGCGCAAAGCATTGCTCACGGCAATAAGGACTTTATCTAAAGAAAGTGGTTTCTCGATAAAGTCAAACGCACCCAGCTTTGTTGAACGAACCGCAGTTTCGATCGTGCCATGTCCCGAAATCATAATAACAGTAAGGTGTGGAAACAATATCTTCAATTTTTCCAGTGTTTCCAGACCATCCAGGCCTGGCATCCAGATATCCAAAAGCACGAGATCCGGCATATCCTGGTGAATACTTTCAATCGCCTCCACACCACTGGCAGCAGTCGTTACTTGATAACCTTCATCTTCAAGAATTCCGGTAAGAGACGTCCTGATATCTTTTTCATCATCCACCACAAGAATTGTTTTTGACATTCGCAACCTCACTTCGTATTCACTATCAACCCCCCAAAATAGGTGGAGATATCACAACTAAATTAACAATATTTCCACGCAAACTATTCGGTCACGCTACCCTGCCGGTAGTTCCACAACAAAACAAGCACCCCGTGGTTGATTATCCCTAACACGTACAAACCCATTATGGTCCGAAACAACACTGTTGACAATCGCCAACCCTAGGCCTGTACCGGTTTTTTTAGTCGAAAAATAGGGTTCAAACAGACGTGGTTTGTCTTCGGGAGGAATACCGGGACCGCTATCGGCAATAGTAAATGATGCCAACTTCAGTTCAGCATCATAACTGGTATGAATAGTCACTATGCCCTGTTCCTCCAAGGCTGACACGGCATTTTCCAGAAGATTTATTACAACACGTTTTATCTGGCTCCTGTCAACCTTCAGCTGGGGCAGCATGTGATCAGGTTCAAAGTCGAATCGCACCCCGCGGTGGGCTTGTTGGTAAAGCGTCAGGGTCTCACGAATAATCTCGTTAAGATCGTTAGGCTCAGGTTGGATAGACGGCATGCGAGCAAAATTAGAAAACTCGTTTACAAGATTTTTGAGTTCATCCACTGATTTGATAATCATCTCTGTACATTCATCAAAGACTTTCTCGTCGTCATTAAATCGGGAAAGATAGCGCTTACGAAGCCGTTGGGCAGAAAGCTGGATTGGAGTGAGAGGATTTTTAATCTCATGAGCTATGCGGCGAGCGACTTCACGCCAAGCAGCCATACGCTGTGCCTTGATTACTTGAGTAAGATCATCCAAAACCAGAACGGTACCAATAAATTTACCAGACTCATCCCTCAACATGGTTATGTTAAGATGCAGTACAAGCCGTGTACCACGCACATCAAGAAAAATCTGCCGATTGATGGTGTCCTGTTTGTCAGCAAGTAGGTCACGCAAAACTTCCTTAACGGTATCCAGCTGGGAATCACGCAACAACTCACGGAAATTTCGACCGAGCAATGAGCCGGTATTTATATTAAGCAATTTCTCAGCAGACTTGTTTATGGTGGTAATGTATCCGTTCTTATCCACGGAAATAACCCCCGCAGCCACATTGCGCAGCACAATCTCCATATACTGCCGCCTCTGCTCAATTTCCTGATTAATTCTCGTGAGCTCGCTATTAACGGAATTCAATGCGTGCTGTTTGGCGCGTAGGTCATTTGTCATCTGATTAAATGACTGAACAAGCATTCCAATTTCATCCACTGATGCTGTTTCAATCTGGATATCAAGCTTGCCATCGGCCACTGCCCTGGTTGCCTCAAGCAATTCCTGGACGGGCTTTGATATGCTGTTGGCAAGATAAACTCCCATCCAATAGGCGAAAAAGACCAGTACCAAAGTAATCAGGAAAAGAGTCAGAATAAACCCTGTCCGAATTGGTTTTCTCAGTATTTTCATTTGCCGGAATTCATGGTATGAGGCGGTTATTTCATTCATCTTATTGACCAGCGAATAGGGAACATAATAATTCACAACAACCGCTCCGACCACGTCCCGCTCATTCCACGTCGAATAAATTGGTACAATACCGCGAATCAAGTCAGCCTTGCCGACTTGGTTAACACGAGTCAGCTCATTTCCTGAGAGACCACGGATTATGTCTTCCGAGGAGGGGTTTGTAAACTCGCCTTTAGGAACACCAGGATTCGTTGCGCGGACAAGCTCCTCACGCTGTGCTGAATAAACTTCCACAACACCAAGATTGTATTCTTTTTGCTTCTGTCGTATTAATACCTCTAAACGAGGAAGATTTTCCTGATTCAGCAATTTAGCTGTTTTTATGAATCCACTGATCTGGCGACCATAATAGAGTGTGTTTGAGGCTGAGTTTTGGTAGTATGTTCGAGCTACTTCAAGTGATTCGCTTAGCGATGATTCCACTTGGCTATTGAACCAGCTATGAACAGTGTTATTTATGAAACCGGCAGCAGCAAAAAACAAAAGGAGCGTTGGGACTAGAGACAAACCTACAAAACAAAATACCAGTTTTGTCCGCAACCGGGTAGCAACCGGGTTTGAGCGGTTTTCGAGCAAAAGCTTTACCACATTACGACTAACCAGATACACAAGCAGGATCACCAACATTATAACTATATTGATGACACCGAATATGGTGATGTTACTTCCTATAGTTGTTTCAGCACTTAACTGTGTTAAGCGAATCTCTGCCGAAGTAAGGAAGACAATCAGCAATGAAGCCACAACGATAATGAAAGCTTCGCGGGTTCTTTTATTTCTCTCTTTTTCTGGAAGTTTATGATCCATATTTCGAAACATTAGGAGCCCATCCCAACGCCAAGACGTAATTTATACTTGATGCCAATAACATCACAGTACGCAGCAGAAGCATGTCAATCAACCCAAAATCTGAAAGAGGATAGCACACATATCATATCATTTAAATGTAATCGTTGTATTTATGCATCACTTCTGACAATTCGCAGTTCTATTAATACGTTAACCAATAAAATCGGCATTACACAGAAGGTGCTCTCATGCGCATCAAACAAGCTCTAACTTCTCGTAACATCGATAACAACAATCCAACAACAGAGTCCTCAAAAAGCTTGGGTGACGCATCCATATTTACTGCCGTACTAAATCAAAAACAGGCAGTCATTGACTCTTACTCGTATGAAATCACTGAATTGAAGAAAGAAATTGATGCTGCCGGGGATAAGCTAGAGCAGGAACCGAACCTTGATAATTTTAAAAAATTTCGAAACCTATTGAGTCAAATGGCTAAGCGGGTAACTGGGGAAGCATACCGTCTTGAAAAAACAGGTGGGACACCACAAAACCCACGCTACTATGAAGTCATAAGCGTAATAAACACAGAGGCAGACCAACTTTATAAATTGATCATCCACGAGCAGCGTAATCACATTGCAATAATCGCTAAAGTCATTGGGATTAAAGGATTGGTGGTCAACTTGGTGACCTGACATCGAGTAGGGTGAGATGAGAGGATCAGTCTCATCTCAGCCCTCTCACAGAACCGTACGTACGGGCCTCGTATACGGCTCATGTTCATTCTATTCTCAGGTT
>WSSedB1CaDRAFT_10000694_pt1 | contig 13973 bp, 13 predicted proteins | sample WetSurSB1Cattail_FD_9460 | JGI IMG/M metagenome (IMG submission 9460)
CCACGTTGCAAGATGTGGTGAGGATAATTGGCGATAACAATGCGAGCTGTTCTTGTCATAACAATAACCCCCATCAGGCCTGAACAAGGTAAAATTGAATCTGCCATAGATATCGTTTTGCAGTTCATGAAGATTGAAACCATTGTATTAATTATGAGCGCTATTATACAAACAATTAGCATGAACAGTGCCAAGTTCTGAGTACTCATTGCATAAAAACTAAAATTAAGTACTTTATTGTTAATGCAAAATTGTTTACCGGCATCTAACTGCCATGTATTACTGGACTTGATTTAATGAAGGTTGACGTGATACTTGAAAAAACAGATCTGTCCCATTTATTTTTATTCATTCTCGAACTTTTTCTGCAAAACACTTACCTTGATGAACAAAATAGTTCTGTATGTTTTGCCGCATGCCTCTACCAAGCGCAAGCGCATCCATTCTTTTCGTAATAGTTCACTTTTCTTGAACCATATCAAACACGAATATTCTTAACTGGTTAAGAGCGCATAAAATCCGCCAACGGCACGATTGCGCCGAGAGCAACCGTTTTGTCTCGTCATCGAAGAAATTTCCGGCATGTTCCCTGCTCAATACAAAGCAAACGTTGATGAACCGGTTCCGGTAACCGGCGTGATTCGTTTGACCAAAGGAGATACATCATGACCAGAAAAATCGCATTTTACGGCAAAGGCGGCATAGGCAAGTCAACAACCCAACAGAACACGGCGGCGGCAATGGCGCATTTCTTCGGAAAAAAGATATTCATCCACGGTTGTGATCCAAAGGCGGATTCGGCGCGTCTGATTCTTGGGGGGATGGCGCAGGACACACTGATGGACATGCTCCGGGATATCGGGGAAGACAAAATCACTGTTGAAAATGTCGTCAAGGCGGGGTTTATGGGCATTCGCTGTGTTGAATCAGGCGGACCGGAGCCGGGTGTCGGCTGTGCCGGGCGAGGCGTTATTACCGCCATTGACCTGATGGAAGATCTTGGCGCGTATACGGATGATCTTGATTTTGTCTTTTTCGATGTTCTCGGCGACGTCGTGTGCGGCGGATTTGCCATGCCGATCCGGGACGGCAAGGCCGAAGAGGTCTACATCGTCTGTTCCGGCGAGATGATGGCTGTCTATGCCGCCAACAACATTGCCAAGGGCCTGGTCAAGTATGCCGACCAGAGCGGTGTCCGCCTGGGCGGAATCATCTGCAACAGCCGCAAGGTAGATGGAGAACTCGAATTGATGCAAGAGTTTACCAAGGCGATCGGCACACAGATGATTCATTTCGTGCCGCGCGACAACATGGTGCAGAAAGCCGAATTCAACAAGAAATCGGTCGTGGAATTCGACGCGGAATGCAATCAGGCTCATGAGTATCAAGCCCTTGCGCGCAAGATCATCGAAAATGAAATGTTTGTCGTGCCGAACCCGCTGACCATGCCGGAGCTCGAATTGATGGTCGCCAAATACGGGCTCATGGGCTAACCGGTATTTTATTCAGTCATCAAACCGCTTATGGCGAGGAAAGGAGAATACAGCCATGCCACATCATGAGTTCGAATGCAGCAAGTGTATTCCGGAAAGAAAAAAACATGCGGTTATCAAAGGTCCCGGCGAAGATTTAACGTCGTGTCTTCCTCTCGGGTATCTCAACACGATTCCCGGATCAATTTCCGAACGCGGTTGCGCCTACTGCGGCGCCAAGCATGTGATCGGCACTCCCATGAAAGATGTCATCCACCTTAGTCACGGACCGGTGGGATGCACGTACGACACATGGCAAACCAAGCGCTATATCAGTGATAACAATAACTTCCAGCTTAAGTACACCTATGCTACCGACATAAAAGAAAAACACATCGTGTTCGGCGCCGAGAAGGCGCTCAGGCAGAGCATTCTCGAAGCATTTGACGCATTTCCGGATATCAAGCGGATGACGATATACCAGACATGCGCGACGGCGCTGATCGGTGACGATGCAAACGCCGTTGCCAAGCAAGTAATGAAAGAAAGACCGGATGTCGACATTTTTATTTGTAATTCCCCGGGGTTTGGCGGGCCAAGCCAATCGGGAGGCCACCACAAAATCAACATAGCTTGGATTGACCAGAAAGTTGGAACCTTTGAACCGGAAATAAAGAGCAAATACGTCATAAATTATGTCGGCGAGTACAACATCCAGGGTGATCAGGAAGTGATGGAAGACTATTTCAACAGAATGGGCATCCAGGTTCTCTCCACTTTTACCGGCAACGGTTCCTACGATGACCTCAGGGCCATGCACAAAGCGCATCTTAATGTGCTCGAATGCGCCCGCTCGGCCGAGTACATCTGCAATGAACTGCGGGTCAGGTACGGGACGCCGCGTCTGGATATCGACGGCTTCGGTTTTGAGCCGTTATCGGCGTCCTTGCGCAAGGTTGGTCTTTTTTTCGGTATTGAAGACAAGGCAAAAGCAATTATTGAAGAGGAAAGCGCCCGCTGGAAACCGGAACTGGATTGGTACAAGGAGCGTCTGAAGGGGAAGAAGGTGTGTCTCTGGCCGGGAGGCTCCAAGCTCTGGCACTGGGCGCATGTTCTTCATGAAGAGATGGGAGTGGCTGTCGTTTCGGTTTATACGAAATTTGGGCACCAGGGCGATATGGAAAAGGGAATAGCCCGCTGTGAAGAAAATGCTCTTGCCATAGATGACCCCAATGAACTCGAGGCGCTTGAGGCCATGGAGACGCTGAGGCCCGATATTATCTTCACCGGCAAACGTCCGGGCGAAGTCGCCAAAAAGATCCGGGTGCCCTATCTCAATGCTCATGCATACCACAACGGGCCATGGAAAGGCTATGAAGGCTGGGTCCGCTTTGCCCGTGACATCTATAACGCGATCTATTCGCCGATTCATCAATTGGCCAAGCTGGATATCTGCAAGGATGAAATACCGGCCGGCAAGGGTTTTGTCACCAGCAGAATGCTCTCGGACGCGGCATTGGACGAAAACGTGAAACATTCAACTGACTTGCGGCGTTATACCGGAAAATATGATTGTCTTGCGGATCTGCGCGGCAAGACCTACACCTTTCCGGCGCCGGAAGAGCCGCTCGCGGATGCGGCATGAAGGGAGAAAACAGATGAATAACCTTATGGAAAACCGTATCGAACAGATGGTTGACTATATTATGAAAAAGTGTTTGTGGCAGTTCCAGTCCCGGGTCTGGGACCGGGAACGGCAAAACGAGGAAATACTGAAAAAAACCATGCAATTGTTATGCGACGAACCTGTAGATCTTGCCACTCCGGCGGACCGCTGCTTCTGGGCGGATGCGGTCTGCCTGGCTGAAGCTTACCGCGAACGTTTCCACTGGCTGGCCGGGATGAACAAAACGGAGATCAAGGAACTCATGCAGGGGCTCAAGGAACGTATGGACTATCTGACAATTAAGGGATCGCTTAATCAAGAGCTTACGGTTGCGCTCTATTGATCCAAAGAGTTGTATAAAACCAAATAAATGCGAAGGAGCGCCATTACTATGTCTTGCGAATTACTGTCAAAAGAGCGCACCGGTGTTATCAACCCGATATTTACCTGTCAGCCGTGCGGAGCACAGTTTGCCAGCATCGGCATAAAAGATTGCATCGGTATCGTCCATGGAGGACAGGGGTGCGTTATGTTCGTCCGCCTGCTGTTCTCGCAGCATTTCAAGGAAAGCTTTGAACTTGCCTCTTCATCCCTGCACGAGGACGGCGCCGTATTCGGGGCCGCCCATCGTGTCGAAACCGGAGTTGACGTGCTTCTGATGCGATATCCGCATGTTAAGGTGATACCGATTATTACTACATGCTCGACGGAGATCATCGGTGACGATATCGAAGGGGTTATCAGAAAACTGAAAAAAGGGATCCTGAAGGAAAAATACGCGGACCGGGAAGTCCACCTGATTCCGGTACACACCCCCAGTTTCAAGGGAAGCCAGGTAAGTGGTTATGATGTGGCGGTGAAGTCGATTGTCAGCCATTTTGCCCAAAAGAGCGAGCCCAATGGAAAGCTCAACCTGATTACCGGCTGGGTTAATCCGGGGGATGTGACGGAATTGAAATTTCTTCTGAAAGAGATGGATGTGGATGCAACCGTCCTTTTTGAGATCGAAAGTTTCGATTCTCCCCTGATGCCTGACGGCAACCATGTTTCACACGGCAGTACGACAATCGAGGATCTGACCGGCACGCCCAATGCTCTGGGAACCATTGCCCTGAACCGGTATGAAGGCGGCAAGGCCGCCGAATATCTGGAGAAGGAATTCAATATTCCGGCGGTTGTCGGGCCGGCTCCCATCGGTATTCGCAATACCGATACATTTTTGCAGAATGTAAAAAAACTGACCGGCAAACCTGTTCCGCAATCGCTGGTGCGAAAACGCGGGATCGCCATTGATGCGTTGACCGATCTGACTCATATGTTTCTTGCCGACAAGAAAGTTGCCATCTATGGCCATGCGGATCTGGTCATCGGGCTGGCCGAGTTCTGTCTCGACCTGGAAATGAAGCCGGTGCTGCTGCTNTTCGGNGACGACAATCCTGGCTACAAGAAGGATCCCCGCGTCAAGGCGCTNCAGGAACATGTCGATTACGACATGGAAATAATCATGAACGCCGACCTCTGGGAATTGGAAAACCGGATCAAGAACGAGGGACTTGAGCTGGATCTTATTCTTGGACATTCCAAGGGACGCTTTATTTCCATCGATTACCATATTCCCATGCTGCGGGTCGGCTTCCCCACCTATGACCGTGCTGGATTGTACCGTTATCCCGTGGTCGGCTACACCGGCGCCACGTGGCTTGCCGAACAGATGGCCAATACGCTGTTCGCCGACATGGAGCACAAGAATAACAAGGAGTGGATTCTCAATGTCTGGTGATGCTCAGGAGGATGCACAAATACTGTTTTCCACAAAGGAGGTTCCATGCGCGATGCAACGGAAAGACATCCCCATGGCTCGATGAGGCGAAAAGAGCGGGAAATTGCCGTCCGCCCGGAAATTGACGCTATTATCCGTTCGGCAAACGTGATGTATCTCGCTCTCGCCGACGGCACTATTCCATTCGTGGTCCCGGTATTTTATGCCTACGACGGCGCGGCGCTCTATTTTCATTCGGCGCGGGCAGGCGCAAAGATCGAGATATTGAAGCGTAACAAGAATGTTTGCTTCGCCATTTCGGTCGATCACGGCGTTATCGCCAGCGATGCGGCCTGCGACTTTGAAGCGAAGCACCGTACCGTCATCGGAACCGGCACGGCGGTGTTTGTCGAGGAGCGCGCGGAAAAGATACGGGCTCTCGACATGATTGTTGCGCAATTCACCACGGATACGTTCGAATATCCGGAGACGAATTTCGGCCATACTGCGGTTATCCGTATCGATATCGAAACGCTCAAGGGAAAGAAACACGGCTTTTAGCGTTTGGACGCCTCTTTTTTCCCATATGAACATTCAGGTGCGTTTCATGCCGGAATGTACCAATTGGAACAATTGCCAGCCATTTCATCCCTCAATGCCTCCTCGGCAAGACGGAAGTGAACAGTGCATTTGCCCGCTCTACTTCAAAGTATTTAACATATTGTTTCCACGAAATATTTTCAGCCATCGGGCCGGATGCGGGACGCATGCGGCCCGATGCATGTCATGAATACGGTTGCTGCGAGGCGAATTGGCTCGTTTCCTGAAGTGTACGGAGACATAACATGTTTATCCATGGGAGGCGACACATGAAAATCAGGACCGATTTCGTTACCAACAGCAGTTCCGTCAGTTACATCATTACCCTGAATCCCGAGATGGCTGAATTCGTAAAAAAAAAGAACAAGGACTTCAACGGCCATGCGGTGAAAAACAGGGTGTACAAGACGCTGGTCCAAGATCTGCACACATCCGGACAAACCGTGGTCATCGGGGATACAAAACTGTTGGCCAAATCCTACGGCTTCCAAAAGAAAACGGACTGTACCTATGACACATCCTTTGACAAGCCGATCGAAGAGGTGGATTTCAGCGCTCTCGGCGATGAAGAGGTTTGGGCGTACATTTATGGCGAGTATTTCGTGAATGCCCGCTTGACTACCGAATTAAAGGGATTCGGGGCAACGCAGGTGCCGCGCGACAAGGAACAATTTGCAGAAAAATTCCGCACCGTGGTCTGCGGTGCGTGTGAGAAGCGGGATACTCCCGCCTGCCATAAAACCGGAGCCTGATATGATAAAGCGCCGACACGGCCCGGGATACAATTTTCTGGGCAACACCGAAAGCGGCATGACCATGCGCTGGGGCGCCACTCCCGGCATCAACCCGGTGTACGCGCCCTGGCCCGAACTGGCGGACATTTCAATCAGCAATCACTGCTCGAAGAACTGCGGATTCTGCTACCGGGACAGCAAGCCGGACAAGTCGTTCATCCCCCTCGATCAGTATGAATTTATTCTGGATCGCCTGTGCAGCGACCGATGGGGCTCAGTTTTTCAAGTGGCTCTGGGTGGTGGCGAACCGCTCGAACATCCGGATTTCATCCCCATCATCCACCAGACCCACGCTCGTGGAGTGATCGCCAACTTTACAACCAATGGCGAACATCTTGACACGCGGAGTGTTGAGGCGATCAAAGGCAAGGTGGGCGCCGTTGCCCTTTCCGTTGCCCGCATGGACGATCTTGACGCCGCCAAGGTCAACCTGCTTACGGATGCCGGTATCCGGACGAACATCCACTACATATTGGACAACCAGTCCATTCATGAAGCATCGGAAATAGTGGGGGGCCGCTTCAACCACATGCTGCGCGGAATCAACGGGGTCGTATTCCTGACCTTCAAACCAAAAGGAAGGGGATCCGAAGAGAGATGCCTCGAGATGGGGGACGACCTGGAACATTTTATCTCGTTGATAGAGTCGGGCGCCGCTACGTCGCGGGTAGGGTTCGACGCGTGTTTTGTGCCGGTTCTGATGAAATACACCGGGGTCAATGTGGATTACATCGATTCATGCGAGTGTGGATTTTTCTCGGTCTATATCGATGAAAAACTGAACGTGAAGCCCTGTTCGTTTGCCCTCGGTGACGCCTACACATTCAACCTGCGGGAGCATGATATGGAGGATATCTGGCAACACAAATACAAACCCTATCGGGCGGAAATGCTCAGCCACGTATGCACCAACGATTGTGAACATACAACAAGCTGCCACGGCAAATGCATGTACTTCGACTGCCTGTCGTTTTGCCATCGCGGCTGATATTTCCGGAAAGGAGACGAATAATGCTACAGACACTTGTGAAGGGCGGCTGGATAATGATCCCGCTGGGAGCGTGCTCACTGATCGCGGTAACCATTGTAGTCGAACGTTGTATGTATTTCCGGCGAATATCCTCGACAGAGCGCGCTGACAAGGTTCTCGATCTCGTAAAAGCCGGCGGCACGGATGAAGCTCTTGAGCTGGCAGCGGTTTCACCCATGCCGCTTTTGAAGGTTCTGGCCGCCGGACTCGATCATCATGTCGCCCCGGCCATGGCCATGGAGGCTTCCTGCGTCGCTCAAATTGCTGCCATGAAACGCGGACTGACGGCGCTCGACACGATCATCACCCTGTCGCCGCTTTTGGGACTCCTCGGCACCATCATCGGCATGATCAGCTCGTTTAATGTCATGGCGACTGCCGGAATGGGCCAGCCGCACGCCGTAACCGGTGGAGTGGCCGAAGCGCTGATCGCAACGGCAACCGGCATATCGGTGGCCGTGATCACCCTGGTTCCCTACAACTTTTTCCAGGCCCGTATCGAGCGGGAAACCGATACGATGGAGCAGTACGCCACCCGCCTCGAGATGTCGCTTGCCACGTTTACATCGGAGGCGCACCCATGAGACTTACGCGTGCGCCACGGAAAAAAGCCCGCATTGAAATCATTCCCATGATTGACACCATGTTTTTCCTGCTGGTGTTTTTTATGGTGGCGACCCTTTCCATGACGGACCAGCGCGGCTTGGCCGTCAATCTTCCCCATGGTTCGAGCGGCCGGAGCGGCGAACGCCAGGCGGCTGCCTTGACATTAACCAGGGAGGGAAAACTGTATCTCGACAGAGAGGAAGTTGCGTCGCCGGCCGACGCGGCACTGATGCTGGGCCATCGGGACAGGGACGACTCCCGGCCGCTGACCGTGACCATCAACGCGGACCGGAAGGTGGAGCACGGCCGGGTGATCGAGATAATGGATGCCATCAAGCAGGAAGGGATAACACGGGTTGCCATCGCAGTGACTCCTCACTGAGAAAGCGGTATTGCGCCGCTTGTTCTCAATATTCAACGCGCTGTTGCGGAAATTATCCTGTTTGCGCGGAAAGGCTGGTTTTTTATGAAACCATCGCTGGTTGACGGTTCGGGAATACGCCGTTGTTATGCACTGATGCTTGCAGCTTTGCTGGTATGGGGAAGAGAAGATATCAACGCGAACGCGGAGACACTTCCCTCTTCACCGGCAGCGCTGAACAGCGCCGGAAAGGCGCAAGCCGCGACAGTCCCGGAAACAGAGCTGGCAGAAGTACAGGTAATGGACACAAAGGATGTTAAGCCGACAGCAAGAGAGGGCAGCGCGGAAAGCGGCTACCGCTCCAGTACGGCTACCGCGGGGCCGCTGGGTACCGTGCCGCTCAGGGATACTCCTTATTCAATCAATGTAACGCCCGGCGAACTGATCGAAAACCGTCAGGCCCACACAGTCTCGGATGCCCTGCGTACTAATCCAACTGTTGCCACCCTGATGGAATCAAACGGCTATTCTTCTCTGTCGCGGGTTATGATCCGGGGCTTTACCGCGGCGGACCAGAGCGAGCTGAGAGACGGGCTGGTTGACCGGAGTTTCACCTACCCGCCCCTGGAAAACGTGGAGCGGATTGAAGTCATGAACGGTCTTTCCGGGTTTCTGTATGGTTTTTCCGCCATGGGGGGAACTATCAACTACGTCACCAAACAGCCGGCTACGGAGCCGTTGGCCAAGCTTTCAGGAGGTTGGTATGGCGGCGGTATCAATTATATTCATGCCGATCTCGGCGGGGCGGCCCCATACACACAGGAACGGCTGACCGGCCGCTTCAATATCTATCATGAGGACGGGTCAACGTATATCGATGGAGGAAGCCAGAAAAGAACCCTTGTTTCCAGCGCCCTGAATCTCCGGCTTTTCCCCGGAACCGTTCTTAAAGCCGACATGTACTATCAGAATTATGACGTTCATGGGCTGCAAACCTACTTTAACGCTTCCAACGGCAACTGGACCGGAATCCGCGTTCCCTCTGCGTCTCAATTTAATCCGGGCAAGCAGTACGGCCAATCATGGACCTTTAACAGGTCTGAAAAGGCGTTGCTGGGCGTTGGCCTTGAATCTAAGCTGAATGATGTCTTTACCTTAAGGGCTGCCTACCGTTACGGAACCATGTGGCGGCGTTATATTTATGTTGGCGCTACGTTGCTGGATAATGCCGGAAATTATTCGGAAAAGCTTACGGCAACGCCTCGCCAGGAAGAAATAACCCATTCGGCGTATGTGTTGGTTGATGCACATTTCGATACCTGGAGCGTTCATCACGACCTGACCTTCGGCTATACGGGAACCAATTACAGCTATACGAGGGGCGCCGACGTATTAACGGTTCTGGGGACGAGTAGCATTGCTTCTCCTGCGGGATATGACGATCCCGGCCTAGCCATTGGTGGGACTACTACGTTCCAGAAACAATACTTGGACAATTTTCTGATCGGCGACCGGATCACTTTCAACCGTTTTCTGTCCATACTCATGGGGGTGAATTTTGCCCAGGTCCGGCAGAAGGCGGGAGGAGCCAGCACCGGGATCAGCACCAGCACGTTTACCCAGAACAGGTTTACCCCGAGCTTTGGGCTGATCTACAAGCCAATACCTTCCATCTCAACCTACTTCTCCTATTCCCAGGGACTGGCCTCCGGGGGTACCGCTCCCAGCACAGCCATAAACGCCAACCAGATGCTGAAGCCGAGCGTGAGCGAACAGTATGAAGTCGGCGCCAAGGCTGCGTTGTGGGGTGTGGATATGACACTGGCGCTCTTTCGCATCGACAAGGTGAATGAGTATACCGATCCGAACGATAAAATATATAAGCAGGATGGCCGGGAAGTGCACCAGGGGATTGAAATGACCGTCTCCGGTAAACCACTGGATCGTCTCACGGCCGTGGGCGGCTTCACCCTGATGGATGCGGCGTATGAACGGGCCGCCAACAATCCGAAGATTGAAGGCAAGACTCCCATCAACGTCCCTCAAGAACAAGCACGAATCTATCTGGAATACCAGCTTCCCTTTGTGGACAACAACCTGTACGTCAACGCGGGCGCCAATTATTTCGGAAGACGGCCGGTTGATGCCCTCAACACCAGCTATATGTCCGGCGCAACCACTTTTGACACGGGCCTGCGTTACCAGCCGCTGATCTGGGGACACAGGATCACCTTGAACCTTAACCTGACGAATATCTTCGACAAGAGGTACTGGAGTTATTACCGGAGCGGAGATGGACTGCTGCTCGGTGCACCCCGGCTGGTGTCGTTTTCCGCCAAGGCTGAGTGGTAGCGCCGTGGTTTACCGAAAATCAATCGGGACAGGTGATGCCTGGATGAAAAAGCGGAAGTTACTTCCTTTAATACTGCTACCAACGTTGCTGCTATGCATTCCATGCCTGTTAAGCGGTTGCACCAGGGAACACCCGGCGCCGGAAACCGGGAGGCTCGGAGGGAGGACCGTAACCGACATGGCCGGACGAGATGTTACGATCCCTGAGAAAGTCAGTAAAGTTGCCTGCCTGGAGGTGCTCGGTTATGAAAAACTATTTCTGCTTGGTCAAACCGATAAGATATCGGTCATGTACTCGACCAATGCACCATGGATGGAGAAGACAAATCCCAAAGTAAAAGACATACCCAAATTCATTGGAGAGCCGAACTTTGAAGAACTGTTAAACAGAAAAATAGATGTTGCGTTTTTCCGTTACAGTCCGGAGAAAACGCTTGCCAAATTGACTGCTCTGGGAATTCCCGGCATCGTTTCCCAGCCGGTGAAGCAGGGTTGGGGCAGCGCGGAAGAGTTCCAAGCAGCCAACAAAAAGATGCTTCGCCTGTACGGGGAGGTTTTTGGCGCCGCAGCCATCGAGAAGGCCGAAAAATGGTGCAACTATTATGACGAAAGGACCAGGTACGTGACGCAGCGAACCTCGAAGCTGCCACAAGCGGCGAGACCAAAGGTTTATTACCTGAGAGGGCCGGATGCGTTGACGACGCAAGGAGCTAATTCCAATACCGCCTGGTACGGGAATATGGCAGGCGCGGACATGATCAACAAAAACGTGGGACTGGTGGGGAAGGGTTCGGTCTCCATGGAGGACATTCTTCGCTGGAACCCCGAATATATCTTCGTGGGGCGTCAATATTCCACGGACCTCGTTTTGAAAGACCCCAGATGGCGGGACATAAAAGCGGTCAGAGAAGGGAAAGTCTATCCCCTTCCCGAAGGGGTCTTTTACTGGGACGGCAGTTCGGAAGGGGTCCTGTTGATGGAATTTCTGGCCAAGAAGCTTCATCCCGGCCTCTTTGTCGACCTGGATATGGCAAAGGAACTGAAGGATTACTATGCTCGTTTCTACGGTTACAGGCTGACGAATGGCGAGGCCGATAAAATTCTGAACGGCTTGTCACCAGATGGCCAGCATAAAAACAGTTTCAACAATTAGTCTGCAACATCCAGAAAAGGAGCAATGCCCGATGAACGGAGCTGAGATAAAAAAGGATGGGCGGAAAAAGGTCGCGCTGAACTGGTTCATCAATTCCGCTTGTGACTATACCTGCAGCCGGTGCACTCCCCATGCCGGGGATTCTCCGCTGCCCGACCTGGGGATCGACGGATGCCTTGATGCGTTAAACTCCTTTGCGGAATTGTCCACGGGCCGCGATTCGACACTTACCTTTTACCCGCGTCAGGCTCCGTTTGTCGAACCTTTCCTGACCGTGCTCAAAACCGCTGGCGCATTAAAGGCCGAAGGCGCGCTTACTACCATTCGCAGCGCGAATCGGGGCAACCTCCCCGCCGACAAGGCCCTGCTTTTCAAGGAGCATGGCGTCGATATCTGTCAACTCACGATAGATGGTCCCGAAGCTGTGCAAAACGCGCTCCGCGGGCCAGACAGCCACCGGGACACCCTGCAGGCATTCAGAACACTTAGGCGCTTGGGAATCCATGTGTCGCCGCTTGTCATCATCGTACAATACAATGCGCCGCATATCCGGGACACCCTGCGGCTGCTGCTCGATGACGGCTTTGACGACATCACGCTCCAGGTGGGGATCCGTCCCTATCCCGGCCGCTATCCGCAGCTTCCCGGTGGCTGCAAAGCGGCCGGTGCCGACGGCAACCCTTGGACCCAGAGTCTCAGCGCTGCCGAATACCGCTTGTTTCTGCTTGATGTCCTGGAGTTTCTTGACACTCTTTCATCCGCCAGAGCTGCTTTCAGGGCAAAAATAATCATGGCGCATCCCCTTTATGCCCGTCTCTTTCACGAGCTGGGCCGGGACAGCGAATACCGTTGCCTTCGGGAAACCACGTCCAGCAACAACCCGGAACTGCTCTTTATTCTACGGCCCCATGGCGAACTGCTTTGCCATACAAACCTGCCCGCCCTGGGCTCTTTTCCAGATCTCTCATTCAAGTCGTTGTTTTCCACATCTTTGCTACTGCAATTACTGGACAACCCTTTCGCCTGCCATGAGTATGGCAAAGCTGCCCAAAAGGAATGGAGTCGTTGCCGCGATTGCCCGGTTGCAGAGTATTGTCCGCCCGTACCGTCCGGATGTTCAGGAAACAGGCTTTTCCTATATCCAGACGCGCACTGCTGGATTTGTTAGCCATGCATAAAGGAGTCTTGCCATGGATGTGAACCGAACTATCCCACTCAACCGGCAAATTGCTCTTTTCGATTCAGATTGCCTTGAACCCTTGGGCGAGGACGGTTTTCCGCTCCCTGTCATCCCCGCCTTCGGCGTCCGGAAACGGATGCAACCCAAGGCCGACAAGATAAATGGGTTGTATGCGTTTGCCCAACGGCACGATTTGACCGTGCTGTTCACCCAATGCTGCAGCGCGCAACCGGTGGAAGACGATCTGCCGGGAACACTTGTGATCCCCATGGATGCCAACGATCATGCGTGGAAGGACAAGGTTAGGGAATCGCGGCTTATCAATATCAGAAAACGATTGGGGCTTAGCGAACCTGATACTACCCGTTCTTTCATCTGCCGCTATTTTGACGCCTTCCAGCATAACGCCAACACAGATGCCCTTCTCGAACTTCTCAGCGTGCCTGTTTTTGTGCTGTTCGGCCATGGACTCGATCTCTGCGTGGACAGCTCGGCCAAGGGGCTTTTGGCTGCCGGCCGTAAAGTTCATTTTCTGACGGATGTCTCCGCCCCCAGCGCATCGGGCTACGGACCCTACGGAACCGAGGAAAGCGGCAGGGCTATTCTCGATTATCTCGTTAAAATCGGCGTGACCATCGGAACCTCGGACGAATTCCTGTGGGAGATGGGGCAATACGATGGCTGAGAGAAGAGGCGCGTTGCCGGTGCACTGGTATGTGTTCACCTGTTTTTTTGTTCTCATCAAAATAAAAGTTGACAATAAATAATTATAAGACTACATATTTATTTGTTTGAATAAATTATTAAATATTTATAAATCTGTATTTGATTGAAAAATTAATAGCATGAGGTCGCGGACAGGGTAAAACACGGGCAACCGTGTGGCACAAAGCCACCACCCAGCATACGTTGGGTAGAGGGGTTGTCGAAGTGACGGATGATGGCCTGCCTGATCAAAAAAGCCTACCCTTTAGCGGGGTAGGCTTTTTGCGTGCGACAA
>WSSedB1CaDRAFT_10000695_pt1 | contig 13963 bp, 16 predicted proteins | sample WetSurSB1Cattail_FD_9460 | JGI IMG/M metagenome (IMG submission 9460)
CCAGCATCACCGCCGATATTTCGATGATCCTACCGGCAGGAATGACACCACGTGCTGATTGAATTGGTGAAACTGTTTTAACTTTCACAGCGGTAATTCCTCCTCAAAATCAGCGTCAGAGAAGGATTCTATTTCGGTAAACTCGGAATCCTCGATTTCAGCATATTTCCCGGTTTGGTAAACACGCTTTGCCAAACTGCCAAACCCCGTACTTATGCCGCTTTGCGGGTTGTTGTTCCCGGCCTGTTTTTTGGGTGAATTGCCAGACGGACATGGTACTTGGTTTCGGTTTGGCGGTTTTTCCTCCCCTAAAGGGTCGGCCAAACCGCCAAACCGGATTGGCCGGTAAATAATCGAGTTGTTAACACCTCTTTCTGTAGTCCAAAAACGATCAATCCCACGTTTCAAAAGAGAACGAATTTTCTTGTCTCCACCAAAGTCAAAACCACCATCGGACATTGCAGCCCTTACGATCTCTGTTTGTATGGCGTTGATTCTGGCGTCCACCTGACAGACGATGGTGTGCAAAGCTTCCAGCGCCTCGTCATCCGGGTTTTTCGCCAAGGTAAAGACCTCTTGTTCCGTATCGAATGACAGAAACACTCTATGCGGCTTGTAGCGGGTCTTTTTTCCAGTGCCGAAGCGATACACCTTATCCAGTGCATCATCATCGTCCTCGGCTTCCTGGTCGCTTCCCGGTTTGGCGGTTTGGTAAAGCGCAAGGGTTTGGTCACATAGGTCAAAGATTGCGCCAGAGCCTTTAAACTGGCGGTCATTACCTTTGGGGGTGTGGTGTAAGAGAATCACGGTAGCGCCAGCGTTCCCTTCCCGATCTGAGGGGGAATTGCTCTGCTAAGTCCTCTTGCGCGTTCGCCTCTCCAGTGGCTTCTGGTTGCGCTGTGGGTTCCCAATACGGTGCATCGGCCATGCACTGGAGAAAAAGCTCCTTGTTGTTGCCGGGGGGGTTGATCCAGTCGCACACATCACCCTTGTTCGGCAGGCCGGGGAGATTGATAATCTTGACCTGCTTGGCCTTGCCGTGGAGATATGCCGCCACGGTTTCCATATATCGGTTGCCGGGTTCGTCGTTATCTGGATAGAGAGCGACATTTTTTCCTGTGAGTGCATCAAGAGCTTGCTGCAAGGATTCGTTAAGGCGGGACTGAGCGCCACAATCAAGGGTGGTGCCGACAAGCCCCCATTCGGCCATAACGTCGGCTTGTTTTTCGCCTTCATGGAAATGCACGATTGACGCTGCGGAAATCTTGTCCAGGTTGTAAAGGACATGCGGGTTGTGTTTGCCGTGGCCGAATTCATCCTTGCCGGTGGCCGGGTCCGTGTACCTAAAACGGAAATCTTTTTTGCGACCGCCTTTCCCCGGTTCCAGCCGTTCTTTCCAGTAGAGGATATTACCGGCTTGGTCCCGGTAGTGGTAACGCGCAACGACCTTGGGCTTGATCTGTGGCGCTGGTTCCGTCTTCCCCTTAGCAGGCCATAGGCCGCGTTCTTTGAGTGCCGCGATGACGGCATCCTGCGGGCATCCAGCAAAGCACTTAACGAGAATGCCGCCATTGTCGGAATCTTTAATCGAGAGACTGGGGTCATGGTCGTCATGAACCGGACAACAGGCCATGAGGAGACCGCCCACGATACGTTTGTATTTGCCCAATGCTTGCGCTATGGATTCGGCGTTCATAGAGCACCAACCTTCAGCGCCTTGCACTCGCCAAGTAAGACGCCATGCGCCCGCATGATTGCTTTCTGTGGGACGGGGAGCACTTCCCGCGATTCATAGGCGTCCAGAAGTTTGTTGGCCTCTGGACTGCCGACATACTCAAAAGCACAACGTGGTGAGCATGTGAGTTTGATGGTAATAACCTGGATTCCAGCCGCCTTGAGTACTGCGGCCCGCTTGATGTCTCTATCTGTTATCGTTTTCAATAATCGTGTCCTTCGTAGATTGGGATTGTGGTGTTACCCAGCCTCCTTTCTCGGGGGAGCGCCCCAGGTGGATTTTCTCATGCAGTTTAAAACATCGCGCTGATTTCTTTGATGTGGTCATAATGAGAACTGATCTCGTTAACGTAGTCCGTGGCAGTCGCGTCAAGCAAGGTGGAGAGTCCTTTAATCTGTACAGAATCAAGATCCTCCTTGCCGTCGAGCAGGGTTGCCGCCGTAAAAACTGCGGTTGACAGTCGTTCGGCTCGGTCTAGTAGATAGTTCGCTGTTTCCAGAAGTTTGAAGGCTGAGGTTTTTTCTTGTGTCGGGTCCATACGTGACATGATTAATATCTCCAGGGTGGTTAATGTGAAAATCAGTGAAGATGAGCTGTTTCGAATCCCCAACCGCCGCACTTCAAGGCGTGAGTGACTTCACCAATGGCCGATCTCATGCCGATAAGAGCCCACGAATCAGGTGCCTCAGTATCGTCGGGACGTACTCCATCAAACTGTTCGGTCATTTCGATATAGCGTTCCATATCCTCAATAACGGTTGAAGCCAGGGCCAGCTTCATCAGCAAATTTTCTATGCAGACGATGTCATTTTCTCCGGGTCCTGTTTTGATTGATGCAATTCTGTTTTCCATTGTGTGATTCCCTCCTTGGCCATTGGCCAGATTATGCTGCATGAACTTCGTTGAACCATTCCCTGTGCTCGTTGATGATCCGGAGCAGCTCGCCCACCGTCAACTCGTCAACAGTCTTGCCGGCCGCCTCGATCCGGCGGGCAAGGCCGGCGGTAAAGTGGCCGTTGGTTTCGGAGATGCTGCCCAGCTCTATACAGGCGTTGACGAGCTGCTCTTCGGTGGTCATGATGCCCCCTCCCTGTTACGCAACCTGCTTGTAATTCTCCTTTGTGGTTGTGACCGGTCAATCTGCCTCTTTGCGGGATTCAACCCAGGCGTCAATTTCCGCCGCAAGCCAGCCGACACGGCCCGGTGATAACTGGCGGCGTTTCGGAAATTGCCCGGATTTTTCAAGTCTCCAGATGGTTACATCAGACAGCGGGATTTTTTGCAGCAGGGTTTTGCGAAGGTAGTATTCAGTTGCGGCCATAAAAAAAGCTCCTTTCAAGTTATTTCTTGAAAAGGAGCTTAACAGAAAGATAGAAATGGAATCACGGGGGGAAAATTTAAAGAATAATCCACCCCGGCCCACCGGGTACTCCTCCATAAGGTTTACCTGGCACAAATTCCTTACAAAATTTATTCAACGTTTTCATATACGATTTCAATAAACCGGCTTCAAAAAGTTCATCTTTAAATTCTTGGTTGTCTGCAAGTAGGTAGATGGATAACGCTTCTAACGAGTCAAAGCTAAAGGACAACATAGACAGCGGTAAATTCCTGGCATGCTTGCCATGAGTTTTATATATGTCTTCTATTTGATGAATTGAAATATGATTTGCTTCATTTATTTTCACAATTCTATATGCAATCGGCAGCGAAAAACCAATCAATCTGTTAAGCGTTACAATTTTTCCACATATTTTATCATATTGACCCAGTTTATTACTCTTTGTAAATGGTTGTTTATCAGACAATCCTAGCAACACATCAATCTTTGCGGATCCATTTTTGCAACCATCCTCTTCATATTTTTCAAATGCTTCCGCAATGTGCTTATATGCCCAGAATGGTATGGTGAATCCCAATTCGTAAGCTAGAGATGTGGCTGTAACTAAGGACAAAAAATCCCCTCTCTCAAACTCATACTTACACTCTGCAAGTGCACATGCTGCCCTTACATTTTTTTCAATACTACGATCTAGCTTCCGGCGTTCATCCGGCCACGCTTCAGCAATAGCACACTCATCTTGTAGAATCTGGAGAAGTTCGTTAGTTGTAGTCATTTCTCGCTACTCCTTGCGGCTCCAAGATGATCCAGGGAAAGCGGGTGGAGTATCCCGCCTTTCGGCCCGTCGGCCTATCCCTGGAAAGTGAAACCTGTCTATGCGGCCTTGCGGTTCATCGGTATGACATTCGACGCGGCCCCGGTAACGATGCTGCTCAACTTTCGCGCCCAGGAATCAAGGGCAATTTGTTTTTCCTTGTCATAACGGTACTGGTTGTAAACCTTGATTACCCCCTGTTTGGCATGATTCAATACTGCATCAATTACTTCATCCATTTCGCCACGTTCCGCCATAAAAGTTGCAGCAGTCCTTCTAAGGTCGTGCGGGGTGAAGTGGTCAATGCCAAATCTGTTTTCTGTGGTCTGGTTGCCGTCCTCATCAAACAATGGTTTGCCCTTTTCATCGGTCATCGGCCATTCAAGATTCCTTGCAACCGCAATTGACAAAGCATGGCGCTTCATGGATTCGTTTTTACTGAGATGTGGGGAGGGGAACACAAACCCGCCGTATTCTGTCTCTGAGGGTATTTCTCGTATCCGCCTAACGTGGGCTATGGCTTGATCTATGATTTCAAGCGCCATAGGTGATAATGGGACGCGGTGGGTCTTTCCATTCTTTGCCCGATCTGCCGGAATGGTCCACCAGTTGCCATCAATTTCATCTGTGTGCATCCCTACCACTTCCCCCGGCCGCTGCGCAGTAACAAGAATCAATTTCAAGGCAAATCGGAGTTCGTTGGATATCGAGCATGCAGGAAGGTTATCCCAAAAGGATTTGATTTCTGATTCAGACAATACCCTGTCACGGGAGTTTTTCGGCGCGGGAAGCTTGAGACCGTTGCAGGGTGAAAATGGTATGACGTCACGCTCAACAGCAAAGTTGAACATTTTGCGGATTATCTGGAAACTGTTATTTGCTTGGCCCGGTGAGCCACGATCAAGGACACTTTCAAGCAACCGGAGAACGTCACGCTTTACAATGTCTGCGGCTTTGCGATTGCCCCATGCTGGAACAACATCTTTGTTCAAAACGCGCTCATCTTCTTTCCAGGACTTTTTAAAACGCTTGGCATGGCGTTCTATATACTCTTTGCAAAGATCGTCAATCGTGGGAGCTTTTCGGCGCTCTTCCTTTGCTTTCTCTGTCACAGCGGCCGGGTCCATGCCGTCTTTCTTAAACACCTTGTAAGCGTCGTTATATTTCTGTCTGGCAACCTCAAGAGATACAGCCGGATATTCTCCGAGGTTCATTTCTTTGCGCTTGCCGTCGATGGTGAAAATATAGAGCCAAGTTATAGACCCAGACGGCATAACCCGGATTGCAAAACCGCCGCCCTCCCTCAAATAAAACTTCTTGTCTGTGGGTTTCAATTTCTTCAGCATCATGTCTGAAAAGCGCATATCCGACCCCCTGGTCTATTTCTGTGCAACCTCTCGTGCAACCTCTTGTGTTAAAAAACAGTGTGGTTTGGTGAAAGAGAGTGAAATGGATATTAGGGGTTAAATGTAGCTATGTCAATGATTTATGAAGGTATTTGAAAGGGTGTTAAGCGGGGTGAAATGCCGGTATTATTTAACTTCGAACCTGGGTGTCGGGAGTTCGAATCTCTCCGGGCGCGCCAGTAAAAAACGAGAGGCCGCGAATTTTCTTCATCCAACTTAGTTAATTGATTTCTTCCTCCGTTTTACCACATCCTTGCTTTCCTCTTTTTCCCGATGCGCCCACTGAGTATATTCACCAGCCTCTCATTGATCTTTTTCAGTCCACTTTATCGCCCGCCAGCTTGTCCCGCCACAACCTCCATTTCCAAAAGCTTGCTATCCTTCACCTGATATTTGGCTTCAAGTTCCTGTTTCAGGCTATTTCTCAATCCTTGATAATTTTCATATCCGAGTTCGACACTATTCTGCTCAATGACTTTACGGTCGTGGGCCTGGTAATCTTCAGCATCCGTTTTCCATGGCATCTGGCTGTGGTCTTTGCCCCAATCTCTGAAGGATCTTTCTGGTCGGCGTAGCATGCATCTCCTGCTAGATACTTGTCCACAAGATGTCATTTTTGTGGAACTGATGCAAAAAAATGATTGTTCATCAGGCACTAAACCAGCCTGAACCGCCGTATCAGCTCTTGCAGTTCTTTTGCCTGAGCGGCCAACTGTGAAGCGGCATCGGCAGTTTCTTCCGCGCTGCGCGCCGTCTGCGAAACGACGTCAGTAATCTGCTGGACGTTCACGGTTACTTCGTTGGTGACAGCTGTCTGCTCTTCGGCTGCCGTGGCTATCTGGCTGATCTGCAGCGACGTCTCGCTGATACTGCTCAGGATATCCTGCAAAGCTTCTCCCGATTTGCGAGATGACACGGCGCCCTTTTCAACATCCACTACACCTTCTTCCATCTCTTTGACCGCTTCAAGTGTTTCGGTTTGAATAGTTTTGATCATGTCGCCGATCTCGCGGGTGGCCTTGGTGGTGCGTTCCGCCAGTGCCCGAACCTCATCGGCGACAACTGCGAAACCACGCCCCTGTTCGCCTGCCCTGGCCGCTTCGATGGCCGCGTTCAGGGCTAGGAGGTTGGTCTGGTCGGCGATATCCTCAATTGTGCCGACAATGTCACCGATCTGTTCGGACCTTGACCCAAGTGATTCGATGGTTTTGGCGGTCTGGCGCACCCTGTCGGCAATCACATTCATACCGGTGATGGTTTCCTGGACCACGGTTGCGCCGGAATTGGCGGCGCTGGTGGAGTGCTGGGACGCGTCGGCTGCCATACTGCAATTGTTGGCGATATCATTGCTGGTGTGAGACATCTCTTCGCTGGCCGTGGCCACGGTGGTAGCCTGAGCAGCTACCTCTTCAGCCCCCGTGGCAATCTGTGCCGACGCCTGGTACAATTGGGCAGAGGCGGCGGCGATTACGCTAGAGATGTCAACGGTGTGTGAGACCATATCCCTCAAACTGCCGACCATGGTGTTCATGGCGGCCATGAGGCTGTCGCTACGCTTGCCGGCCATGTTGATCCGTGTGGAGAGATCGCCGTCGGCAACCTTGCGGGTAATGGCAACCACTTCGGATGGATCTCCTCCCAATTGTCCCACAACGATCCGGCTTATGATAATTCCAAGACCGATCGCCGCAAAAACGGCAAAAGCAACCAACGCGGCTGTTGCTGTTGATGCCACTCTTGCCTGGGCGGCATTATCTTCCGCCACCTGTTTGCCATAGGCAATTTTGACCTCCTGCATGGCATCCAGCTTTTTTTGGTAGGATTCCGCCGGTATTTTTTCATCCAGCCTTAACAACGACATCGCCTGATCATGCTTGCCGGCTTCGCTTAAAGAGAGAATCCTGTCAAGAACGTGAATGTACTCGTTGCGGCCTGCCTTGAAGTCTTCGTAGTCCTTGTGTCCCTTTTCCGTTAAAATGGTTTTCTCATAGAGATCCGATTTTGCTGTTATCTCCGCGCGATACTTTTTTATCTCCTCAATAAAGCCTGCTTTTTCGCTGCTCTCCGCCGCATTCATATCCCGCAGGCAGATCCTCATCCGCTGAAAAGCAATGGACATGTCGGCAACATAGCCGGAAGGTATGGTTACTTTTTCGTAGAGTAATTTGTCTGCTTCATCAATTTGATGGATTTTTACGACGCCGGTAACCCCGACAATCGCCGTTACCACCGCCACAAGAACAAAACTGATAATCAGCTGCGTACCCAGGTGAAGCGACTGAAACCATTTCATTTTTTTCTCCGATTCTTACTTGGAATATGTTTCCGCATGACGTTTGCCCTGCGATCGTTTCAATCGTGATTGTTTAGCAATTCATCGTCATTCGCTATCCCGCTTTGGGTTGTGGCAAGCGGCGCCAGGATAGTTATGGTGGCTCTCCCGCCGGGGATGGATGTAAAGCTTATACCGCCTCCCATTCGCTGGATACATTGACGGATATCAAGCCTCCCCATTTTTCTGTGATCCGAGATGATTCTGTGAAAATCATAACCGGTGCCCGAATCTTCAACCACAAGTTTGAGACTGTTTCCTGTACGACCGATGGAAAGCTGTACCGCACGGTCTTTTACATGCCTTGCCACGTTGAACAGAATCTCCCGAGCAACATAATACATAACAATGGAATGAGACATATTTCCAAACGGTTTCTCGCTTCCGTCATCAACAAATTTCACCAGCAATCCGTACTCATTCTCCATCTGCAGGCACAGGTATTCCAAGGTGGATTCAAGTCCGTTCTCGCTAAGAAGTGGTGGAGAAAGCCTGGAATAGAGCGTACGGATGTCGCTGAGCGCCTGATCGAGCAGGCTGCGTACAGCATAAAACTCTGACATGTGCCCATCAGGCTTCTTCTCGTCGGAGAGCAGGTCAAGGTTGATCCTTGCCAGCAGGATGAGCTGGCCGATATTGTCCTTTATCTCCGATGCAATACTGAACCTTTGCAAGGCTTCGGACATGGAAAGTTCATCTCTCATTTATCAAGTGAGGTCATGTTTACACCGTGGCAATCCGGAAGTGGGCTAAAATAGCGACTGATCTTTTCCGGCTTGATATCAAAGGTTGTTTCGGCCTGTTCCGGCGTTTCCGTTTTGTACATACAACGGCTCCTTGTACGTAGTGATAGTGGAATCATACGCTTGTGGCTAGCGGATTCATACTCAGGTATTTTGTGAAATAACTGCGAAATACCTTATGGGATGGATAAGGGAATACGAAGGTGTATTGAGGAGAAGCGAAGCTGCTCAACCGCGAAAATGTAATTTAAACCGCGGGACGCGGGTCTTTGGTGTCATCTCCGCATCATTATGTTGAGGCGACCCTTGTCTAGAGTTCGATGGAGGTCAACCCTTCACGGAGAGCATATTTGGTGAGCTCCGCAATGCTGTGCAGGTCGAGTTTTTTCATTATGTTGCTTCGATGAACTTCGATGGTTTTGACGCTGACTCCAAACGTGAAAGCAATTTCCTTGGTGTTTTTCCCTCCGGCTATTAGTTGAAGCACATTCTGCTCGCGCTTGGAAAGCTCTGCATGGGTGGATGACGGGTCGTCGGCTGCACGTTGCGCGTAATCACTGATGACAAGCTCAGTTATCTTGGAGCAAAGATATGAGCCCCCCGAGGCCAGCGTGCGAATCGCTCCAATCAGCTCTTCACCGGCGCAATCCTTGATGAGATAGCCTTTTGCGCCAGCCTTCAGGCACTCCAGCACGCAGCTTCTTTCCATAGCCATGGAAAGCGCAAGGATTTTTATGTCCGGATTGGTGGCAAGAATACGCCGTGTCGCCTCGATCCCTCCCATTTTCGGCATGCTCAAGTCCATAACTATCACGTCCGGAGCATGTTCCGCTGTTTGTTGAACCGCCTCAACACCGTTGGCCGCTTGCGCGACCACCTCTATATCAGCTGCTTTGGCCAACAAAGCTTTCAAACCTTCGCGCATGATCTTGTGATCATCCGCAAGCAGAATTCTGATGCTCATTTCTCCTCCGGTCTTGCGTGGGTGAGTTTTGTCCTCACCCACTCGTATCGATTTAAACAGGGTAAGCGGAAGGTTCGTCACCAATGGAATTGTCATCCATAATAGGAACATGGATCGTGACGCGTGTCCCGCGTCCCGGCGCGGATCCGATCATCATTTTTCCCCCAAGATATTTGATCCGCTGCCTTATATTGAAGAGCCCGAATGTACTGTTCTGGTGAACATGTGTGTCGTGATCGGAAGGAGAAGGGAAACCCACTCCATGGTCTTCGACTATGAGCATGAGCGTATCTGCTTCCCGGCCTATGACAAGCCCAGCCTTGCCGGTTCCCGCATGTTTGGCTACATTGATGAGAAGCTCACGTGCCGATTGAAACAGGATAGCTCGAAATTCCTCGTTGAGCGGCTTTGCACTCCCGTCATCGGCAAAATTCACCTGAAGGGAGTAATCCGCCTCCATCCTTTTGGCCAACCATCCCAAAGCCGCTTCAAGCCCAGCTTTTGCCAGCAACGGAGGGTTTAACTGTTGGGTCAGGGAACGGACATCGCTGATTGACCGGGTAAGGAGTTCCTGGATTTCATTATAGGTGTTCTTATGAAATCCGTTTGTGAACACGCCAGCCAAGGAATCCAGTCGTATTCTGCTCAGAAGCAGCAGTTGGCCGATATGATCGTGTAGCTCCGATGCAATACGGCGACGTTCGCGCTCTTCCGCCAGAGAAAGATCAATAGCCATGGAGGCAAGTTGCTCCTTTTTTGCAATGAGTGATATTTCTGTCAGTTTGCGCTCGGTAATATCATGGAAAAAACCGCTCCAAAGAATGCCGCCATTCGGCTGGAACTCTGGTGTGCCCCTTCCTTCTACCCATACTTCGCCATTTGCCTGGTGAAGTACTCGAAATTCTGAATGCCAGGAAGAAAGAGTGCGCGACGATTCGGAAATTGACTTTCGCACTCGAACTATATCACCAGGATGAATCAGGTCGAAGGCTTCCGACAAGTCTTCCGCCATAACATCGGGACGTAGGCCGTACGCCTTGACACGCGCGGAAATATAGGGCATGCACGACGTACCGTCGGGCTTCAGGAGGAAGTTGAACATTGCGCCGGGCGCGGTTTCCGCCAGTTTGGCCAACCTGGATTCCGCTTCCCTGAGTCCGGTGATGTTATGGCCGATGGCCAGACATCCGGTTATGTTGTCATCCAAATCTTTTTCCGCAACCACATTAAAGATGTGGCTGACAACCTGCCCGGTATCCTGGCGTTGCCATTCTAACAGTATTTCGGCGGGAACTCCGGTTTGCATCACCTGCTGAAGTTTTGATTTGTATTTCTTCGCCGTCATATTTGTGACGTCCGTCCACTTCTTTTCGAGAGTAAGGTTTAGCACCAACTCCGCCGCAATCCCGGTTTCCCGTGTATAGGTCGGGTTAACGTAGACTCGACTGCACTCCCGGTCATAACGCATTATAATGTTCGGCGAGTTTTCCGTCAGGGTGCGGAATTGTTGTTCGCTCTCGCGCAGCGCCGTTTCCATTTGTTTGCGCTCGGTGATGTCGCGTGCCAGCGCCAGGTGGTACCCCTGCCCCTCGAATTCGAAATAGGTGGCGTAGATCTCCACCGGGAAAACTCGACCTTCCCTGGTTTTGTGGCGCCTCTCGATAACAAGCGAACCGCGTGACTTGATGTCACACCAATGGGCAGGCCAGTGTTCCGCTGGAAAGTCGGGATCGACATCCGCTACGCAACTGGCGAGTAATTCGTTGCTGCTATAGCCCAGCACCACGCAGGCCTCGTTGTTGACATATTTGAAACGACCCTGTTCGTCGATCAGGTAGGCCGCCTCTCTGATATGATTCAGGGCGAAATTCATCAGTATGAGCCGTTTCCCGGTTCGTCTGCGTTCCTTTGTGTCAAGGGCAAATCTGAGGTTTTTTAGTCCTGTTTCAGCCAGGATCAGCACCATATTGCAAAGGAAAAGCAGGTTGCGACGGACATATTCACGGCTGAACACGGGAACCAGTGCAAGCGCCTGAAAATACTCTTCAGAATCAAACCCGAACTCTTCGGCCTGCGTGCGGAAAAACTCCGTATCGGGTCTCTCGTCATCGTAGAAAAACTGCCCGGTGAAGAAAGTGCCAACATGCCTTCCGTTAATGTTGATAGGGATTGCAACATCCATCATCCCGTTCTTGCATCGGTACTCTATAGAATATCCTTCATCTAAGTCCCGCAGACGTGTATTGATGTAGTTATCGCTTTCGCAGCAACGGGATAAAGTAACGGGATTGGCCCGGTGGAACCGCACACAGATATCCTGGCATCCCACGGCGATAAGAATATTCCCCACGGCATCTCGCATACTATATGCCATTCCCGAAAGGATGTGGTGAGATTGCAGCAACTTCCGCACCTGATCGATATCGACAAGCTGATTAAACATATACTCGGTCATGTTGTGCTCCGGGCCTATACTTTCCCGTCAGGTATTTGTATTTCACACCTCTTCCCAGAAGCGTCATATTCCGGCGGGTGCAACATAATGAAATAAGCGACACTTGCATATATCACGCACTTAGAAATGAAAATAGAATAATTTGAGTCTCCATGTTTGCCGTTGAAAAAAAAAGTACTGAAGGTAAACCTCGACTCATTGAAGTAACCAGGACTGCTAGTTCATATTTGGGGGAGGTTTTTGTTATTTCGAGGGAGGCAAATCCGAGTTGGGGGAGCTTCGTGGGAAGGCAACGTCTTCCCGAATCAAACGCCTCAGGACGACCATTCTGAGGACCCGGTCCCATCCCGAGGATAGTATTACACTTTATCTTCGAATCTGGGTGTCGAAAGTTCAAATCTCTCCGGGCGCGCCAATAACAGGCATTTCATTCCTCCCGGGTTCCGGTCACTCTCCCCAGATCTCCCTTACGGTTTCTATCCACTCCTCAATATAGAGATCCAAGTATTCCCGGCTGATGGCGCTGGCATGAGGGGTGATGAGTACATTGGGGAGATTCCAGAGCGGTGAGGTTGGTGAAAGCGGCTCTTCGCGAAACACATCCAGCCCGGCGCCTGCAAGTGGACCATTGTGAAGCGCGCTGACCAGATGTTCTTCATGGTAACAGTTGCCACGTCCAAGGTTGTACAGGTGGGATCCCGGTTTCATCAAGCCGAAGTGACGTTCCGTAAACAGGTTTTCCGTATCAGAACCGCCGGGAAGCATCAGGACCACGTGATCTGCCAGGGGAAGCTCGTCAGCAAGACTGTCGAACGTCACAACCCTGTCGGCGATAAGATCGTTTTCAAGCATGGTTATATTTCTCTTGACCCCAGCAATCCGTGCGCCAAAGGCCTTGAACAGCTCTGCCATCTGGCGACCGATGGCGCCGTACCCCACGATCAGTACCCGCTGGTTGAAAAGAGCCGAGCTACCATCAAGGGCATTGCGGTCCCAAAATCTGTTTTTTCGGTTATCCAGGCACCGGCCCAGACGGCGGTTGAAATAGAGCACCATTGCCAGCAGACTCTCACGCATGATGCGGCCGTGGAAATGTCCGTAAAAATTCTTTACCTTGCCGGACGGATCGGGAGGGACCCAATCTTTTCCGGCGGCGGGGGTAAACACCGCTGCCAGTTTGGTCGCCTGTTCATACAACTCGGGCCGGAAATGCCATGTCAGCAGCCAGTCCGCATCCTCAAGGTGAGCATGAAATGTCTCCTTTCCAGTTGCCTCGATCAGGTGGATACCGGGAAAAACCTCGCGTATCCGCTTCAGATGGCGCTGTTTTACAGAAAATGAGTCCACATCGCTTTTCAGGTACACCAGGAGATTTTTTCGTAGCATATATCCTCGTAATTGATGTCTTTCAGTAAACCACCGGCTCTGCCGGTGAAACTTGAAAAGGCTATGCCGTTCCAGCGATATTTCCTTCCGAGAAAAGCCCCAAAGGGCAATCGACAGAAGGCAATGTCATGCGCGAGTGGCAAAGTTTATCCCATGTAAAATGGGAGTGTGCATATCATGTAGGCGTAGGATGAGGGTGAGGTATTTGCTGGTTTTGGTATGTTTCAATTAAACCGGAGGGCACTTCAATGAAAGTCTGCATCTTCTTCAAAGTCGAAAACCAGTTCCTGACCGGAAAAACGTCTACAAGCTGTTTACAACCTGACGCAATCCGTTACCGCATATCCCCATCACCAGCCCATGCATCAGGGTATAAGGGTGGCCACCGGTCTTTGAGGCCACGTCGCAGCGGTACAATTCATCAAAAATGTTGCGCAACTCTCCCCGCTCAAAATTCCTGGCCTGCTGCAGATACTCACCCAGAAAATAGGCATTGATTCCCACCTCGCGGCTGATATCGGACTGGGAGGCCTTGCGATCCACCATCTCCCTGACCCGCCACAGCTGCCGGAAGTGACGCGCCAGCGCCCCCAGCATCATGGGCACCTCCTCACCGTTGCGAAAGAGTGTGTCGAGACTTACCAGGGCGTTGTGCATATCCCTGACACCCAAAAAGCGGGCCAGTTCGAAGACAGTGAAAGCCTTGCTGCTGCTGGCAACCTCGCGCACATCATCAAGGGTGATTTTCGGACGTATTCCGGCATACAGCACCAGTTTTTCGATCTG
>WSSedB1CaDRAFT_10000696_pt1 | contig 13962 bp, 11 predicted proteins | sample WetSurSB1Cattail_FD_9460 | JGI IMG/M metagenome (IMG submission 9460)
CGCGCGAGAGGATCGACACCTGAGGTGGGTTCATCCAGAAAGAGAATTGGTGGTCTGTGCAGCACTGCACATCCAAGAGCCAGACGCTGTTTCCAACCTCCAGGTAGCGTTCCTGTCAACAGACGCTGTTTGCCTTCGAGATCAGCCATTGCGAGCGCCCATCCGATTCGCTCAGGGACCAGACCCGAAGGAACGCTGTAGAGTCCTGCAAAGAGGCGCAGGTTTTCAATCACCGTGAGGTCGTTATAGAGAGAGAATTTTTGTGACATGTAGCCGATGTTCTGGCGGACCAATTCGGGCTTGGATCCGACATCGTGGCCTGCCACCTGGGCACTGCCCGAAGATGGCCGCAGAAGTCCACACAACATGCGAATCGTGGTTGATTTACCGGCGCCGTTCGGGCCGAGAAATCCGAATACCTCGCCGCGGCGCACTGCGAGGCTGATTCCGTCGACCGCAGTAAAGTCTCCGAAGCGCTTCACGAGGTTCTTGATCGTAACCGAATTGTACGGCTCACCCAATTGGCGCACCTTCTCGCTGTACGGCCTGAACAAACAGGTCTTCGATTGTTGGCTGCGCCAGCTCAATGTTTTCGAAGCGTACTCCTGCGCTGCGCAATCGCTCAATGAACTGTGGAATGCGGCGCTGGGCTGAATCCACGACGAGGTGCAAGCCATCTCCGCTCTTCACGAGGCTTGAAATCCCTTCCGAGCGCTCCAGAGCCAGACGCACTGCATGAAGATCGTCCGCGACTACCGACAGTACTGCCCCCTCCATGTGTGCTTTCAGATGCTCTGGGGTGTCACAGAACAATAATCTCCCTTGGTGCAACAGAGCAATGCGATGACAACGTTCTGCCTCGTCAAGATAGGCAGTTGATATGAGGATTGCGACGCCCTCGGCCAGCAACTCGTAGAGGATTCTCCAGAAGTCGCGCCGCGATACAGGATCGACACCTGTTGTCGGCTCGTCGAGCAGCAGAACCTTAGGGCTATGAATGAGCGCACAGGCAAGGCCGAGTTTTTGCTTCATCCCTCCGGAGAGTTTGCCTGCCAAACGCTTGCGAAACTCGCTCATTCCGGCCGCATGCAACAGTTCCTCTGCACGCGGAATCCGCTCCGCGCGCTTCACACCGAATAAGTCCGCATAGAATCGAATATTTTCATCGACGGTCAGGTCTTCGTACAATCCGAAGCGCTGTGGCATGTAGCTGAGGACATGCTTCGCTGCTTCCGGGTCATGCACCACGTTGATCCCAGCAACTGACGCTACCCCTCCGTCCGGCTTGAGGATTCCGGCCAGTATCCGCATCGAGGTGGTCTTCCCTGCGCCGTCCGGACCCACCAACCCGAAGATCTCTCCCGGCCGCACATCAAAGCTCAGAGCATCAACAGCACACACGCCAGGAAAGGCCTTCTTCAATCCAATAGCACGTATTGCGAATTCGGCTGGCTCATTCATGCTGTTCCTACCGCTTGCATTTAGTGCGTCGAGGCTGCGGAGGTCAATGCGATGTGGGCGTCGGCGGGCATGCCTGGCTTCAGATCGTGGCTCGCATTCTCAAGGTCGATCTTGATGCGGTAGACCAGTGTGACTCGTTCCTTATTTGTCTGCACGGACTTGGGCGTAAACTCGCCGTTCTGCGCGATGAACGAAATGCGCCCGCGATACTGCTTGCCCGGGTACGTGTCCGTCGTCACCGTTGCTTCCTCTCCCCAGTGAATGCGGCCAAGGTCGGTCTCCGCAATGTAGGCGCGCAACCAAACGTGATCGAGATCGGCAAGTGTCACCACGGGCGTTCCGGGCGCAACAACTTCGCCCAGCTCTGCCTGGCGCACTGTGATGACCCCTGCGCTGGGCGCGTGCAACACGGTGTAACCGAGGTTAATCTTGGAAAGAGCGAGATTAGCGTCTGCCTGTTTTAGATTTGCCTGCGCCAGATCGATGTCCTCTTTACGACTACCCTCCTGCGCCTGGCTATAGCGCTGCTGCGAGGCTTGAAAAACGGCCTCAGCACGCTTGAGAGCAGTTTCGGCCCTGTCGTGATCTTGCGCAGAGATGGTATCTTTTGCGAACAAGCGCTCTGCACGTGCGTTATCGAGTTTTTTCTGCTCCATATCCGCTCGAGCGGCTTCCATGTCCTGCTCGATTGCCTTGATCTCCTGCACGCGCGTTCCAGCCAGCGTCAGAGCCAGGCTGGATGCGCGCACCTGCACGTTTGCTTCATCAATGTGCACGCGCTGCAGGTAGTCTGCGTCATCCAGGCTGGCCAACAGTTCGCTCTGCGCCACCTGCTGACCTTCTTCTACCGGCAAATCGGCAATGCGACCCGTTACCTTGAAGCTGACCAGACTCTCATGTGCCTCGATGTTGCCGGATAGTGTGAGTTCATTTCGTTCCACAGGCTTGTGCGTGCGGAGCAGGAAGTAGTAAACGCCGACGGCAGCGGCGGCAACAATCACAATCACAATTGGCATTGCACGCTTCATTACGATGCCCCTCGCTTACCGGCTCTCGTTATGCGCTCCTGTACTGCCCGCACGGTCTGAAACGCGCGCAGGACAACCCGAGACAATCGGCAACGAATTCGAGATGAATCTGAGAACTCTCCGCATTGCCCTTAGCTCCTGCGTCCGCTCTCTACCGCCCGCCAAAAGTGCTCAAAGCTTCCCTCGACCTGCTTTGAGAGTGCCGGGTGGCCGTTGAGAGACCACAGGAGAATGGTGCCCATCATTGCCTGCTGAAAGTGCAAAGCTATCTCACTCTTCTTCAGTCCGGTATCGATCTCACCGCGCTTTTGACCTTGAGCAACACATCTCGCCACCAGTACGCGTCCCTTTTCCATTTGGCTCTCGATCAGGCTGCGCACAACATTGCTGGCCAGAAATGCCGATACCACGGCACGAGCAAGCTCAGGGCTGCGCCCAGGTTCCTCCGCTAAGCGGAGGGCGAGTTTGCGCAACAGCTCCCTCATGCTCTCGGTGCCATCGGTGGCTGCGTGCACGGCTTCGTGAATGCGGCTGAGTTGAATCTCCGCCATCACCCCGAGCACATGATCTTTCGTTGGAAAGTAGTTGAAAAATGTTCCCTTACCGACATCTGCAGCTTCGGTAATGTCTTCTACCTTGACGTTTTGAAAACCTCGCTCGGCAAACAACGCCAGCGAGGCGTGAAATAGACGCAGGCGAGTCTCCGCGGCGCGACGCTCCCGCCGACCGCTACCACTTGCAGCCGGCACAGCACCGCTGTTAACTGCAATCGCCGGACTTGCTCGTGCGATGATCCGACCTTTGCCCATATGGGACCATGCCTCATATTTGACTTACGGTCACATTATGAGCACATCGCTGCTCGGGGTCAAGTAGAAACGGATTGACCTTGACAGGGTGATGCGCAAGTTATGTCGCCTTGCGCGGCTCGGCATCCTTGAGGCCTGCCTTGCGAAGCATCAGCATGGCCGGGCACCAGTTAGTGAAGGCAGACTGAAACAGGTTGGCACCGATGAAGGCGGTGAGCCACAGCCAATACAGCGAAACCCAGTGAGCGAGGCCCAGAGAGATTAGAATCATCACGCCTGCCATGGCGCGTAATCCACGTTCAACGGTCATAGAACAACCTCCTCATTTTCTACAGACGGTACCGTCTTGATGGAATCGCCGGACTTCACCATAAAATACAACACCGGCACAGCCAGCCTCGACAAGACGGTCGAAGCTGCTTCACCGGCAATCAGCGAGAGAGCGAGCCCTTGAAAGATCGGATCAAAGAGAATGACGCTTGCGCCCACCACCACGGCAGCGGCAGTCAGCAACATAGGGCGGAAGCGTACGGCACCTGCGTCGATCACTGCTTCGGCCAGCGGCATACCCTGCGAGCGGCGCAACTCGATGAAATCAACAAGGATGATCGAATTGCGCACAATGATACCCGCTCCTGCGATAAAGCCGATCATCGAAGTTGCCGTGAAGAAGGCGCCGAGTATCGCATGTGCGGGCAGAATGCCGACCAGCGTGAGCGGAATCGGCGCCATAATCACGAGCGGCACGACATAGGACTTGAACCATCCGACGACAAGTACGTAGATGAGCACGAGTACCGCGGCAAAGGCGAGTCCGAGGTCGCGGAATACTTCGATCGTAATGTGCCACTCGCCATCCCATTTCATCGCAAAGTGCTCTGTCGAATTAGGTTGGACCGCATTGTAGCGCTCAAGGGTATAGCCGGCGGGTAGCCGCAACTGGTCGAGCGCCGTGTTCATGCGAAAGATGGCGTAGACCGGGCTCTCTTCCGCGCCGGCAACGTCGCCTGTGACATAAACCACGCGGCGCATATTCTTCCGATAGATGCTTGGCTCAAGCGTTGATTGCGTGACGCGCGTTAGCTCACGCAGGGAAACGAGGCTGCCATCGGCCGACTTCAGGCGGATGTTGGCAAGGACTTCAGGCGAAGAGCGGTCTGCACGGCTCATCTGCACGAGGATCGGTACCGCATCACTGGCCTGCGGATCGTGTAGCAGCCCCGCGGGAGATTCCTGCTCGGTTTGCGCCAGAGTTCGCGCCACTTCTGAAGTCGAGATTCCATGCAGTGCGGCCTTCTCTTCGTCGACGGAGAAGTTCAGTTTTGGCTGCGGATCTTCGACATACCAATCGACGTCGACAACGCCGGGCGTCTGCTGGAAGACCTGCTTGACGCGGCGAGCTACATCGAGTTGCCCTCCAAAATCCGGCCCATAGATCTCCGCCACAAGTGTCTGCACTACGGGCGGTCCGGGCGGCACTTCGCTAACCTTGATTCGTGCGCCATAGGGCAAGGCCAGCGCACCCAACTCCGGGCGCACGCGCTTGGCAATCTCGTGACTCTGCGCGTGACGATCGTCGGCTGGCACCAGGTTGACTTGAATGTCGGCCTGGTTCGGCTGCTGTCGCAGATAGTAATGGCGCACCAGTCCATTGAAGTTATAGGGCGATGCGGTTCCGGCGTAGACCTGGTAGTTAGCCACCTCGGGCAAACCCGCCAGTTTGTGCCCAAGCTCCTGCGCCACGCGCGCTGTTTGTTCAAGCGTGGTTCCGTCCGGCATATCCACCATCACCTGGAACTCGCTCTTGTTGTCGAACGGCAACATTTTGACGCGCACCAGCTTGAGCGGAACAAATGCAGCTGCGGACAGGAGCAGGGCCACGAGCGCGATCAGAAACGAGAGACGATGCTTCCGCGAGCGGATCAGCGGCGACATCACCTGGCGATAGAGACGTGTACTCCAGTTCTCCCCGCCGGCAGATGCAGCATCGTCCGTGTGTGTGTGCGGGAGCAGCAGCATGGCGGCCCAGGGCGAAACGACGAAGGCTACAGCAAGCGAAAACAGCATTGCCGACGAGGCACCAATGGGGATGGGGCGCATATATGGCCCCATCAGTCCGCGGACGAAAGCCATGGGAAGGATGGCCGCGATGACGCCGAAGGTGGCAAGGATCGTGGGATTGCCCACCTCTGCCACGGCCTCTATGGCTACAGTGTTCAGCGGTCTGCCGTGATTCTCCGGGAGCCGGAAATGGCGCACCATGTTCTCGACGACCACGATTGCATCGTCCACCAGGATGCCGATGCTGAAGATAAGGGCAAACAAAGTCACGCGGTTGAGCGTGAACCCATAGAGGTAGAACACCGCAAGGGTGAGAGCCAGCGTGACCGGGATGGCGATGAGTACAACTCCCGACTCGCGCCATCCGAGGAAGAGTGCCACCAGGAGCGTGACTGAAAGAGTTGCCAGCAGCAAATGCTTTAGCAACTCATCGGATTTGTCCTTCGCCGTCTGCCCGTAATTGCGCGTGGTGGTGATGTTGAGGTCTGCGGGCAGAGTGGTTTTACGCAGATCGCTTACGCGCGCGAGCACCGCATTCGCCACATCGGTTGCATTTGCGCCCTTACGCTTGGCTATCGAGATGGTCACCGCCGGCATATCGACGCCGGGCGCAACGCCAACTGTCTTGCCGCCCGCTCCCGCGCCGAAGATCACATAGCTCGTTGGTTCCGCTGGGCCATCGACGATTTCCTGGGCTACATCGCGTAGCAACACAGGCCTGCCGCGCTCTATGCCGACAACGACCTGTTCCAGATCTGCCTTGTGCTCGAAGGCGTTGCCGGCGTCAACGCGGAACTCGCGGTTAGCAGAGGCAAACTGACCAGCCTCGACGCGCGCGTTGGCGGCTCGCAGCACACCGACGACCGCATCGGGCGCAATACCGTATGCCGCAAGCTTGTCACTGCTGAGCATGACGCGGAGCGCACGGGACTGTCCACCGATGACGCGTGTCTCCGAAACATTCTCCACCTGCTTGATGGTCTTTTCGATCTCAGCGGCCATCAGGCGCAAATGATAGGCATCGTAGGAACGGCCCCACAGTGTGAGCGTAAGAATGGGGACATCGTCGATCGAGCGCGCCTTGATCATCGGCTGCGATGCGCCTTGCGGCAAGCGGTCGGTATTCGAATAGAGCTTGCTGTAGACGCGCACCAGGGCTTCGTCTTGAGGAACGCCTACGAGAAAGCGCGCAATGACAAGGCTCGATCCGGGGCTCGATGTCGAATAGACATACTCCACGCCGGGCAGTTCGCGCAGAAGCTTTTCGATCGGGATGCTGACGCGTTGCTCTACCTCGGAGGGCGAAGCACCAGGCATCGAGGTCGTGACGTCGAGCATGGGCACTACAATTTGCGGCTCTTCTTCACGCGGAATGAGCATCACCGCGCCCAAACCGAGCGCGAGGGATGCCACCACGATGAGCGGCGTGAGCCGGGAATGAATGAATGCGCTTGCTACGCGGCCAGCGATGCCGCGCGACTGACTCATGGCCGGACCTCGATGAGGCTGCCGCCGAGTTCACGGTCACCCGGGGCCAGCACGACACGTTCACCGTTACTGATGCCCGATAGAACCTCGACATTTGCAGCCCGCGCTTTGCCCAGCGTGACATAGCGGAGAGACGCGATTCCTCTTTCGTTGAGCACCCACACACTCTGAAGTGAGCCGTGCGTCACGATCGCGTCCAGCAGAATCATGAGCGCGTTGCGGCTGGAGGTGCCGATCTGCGCGCTACCGTACATGCCTGCGCGCAAACCAGTAGATGCGGGTAGATCGATTTTTACCAGGAAGGTACGGCTTGCTGCATCGACCGCAGGCACAATCTGTGCCACGCGCCCCTGGATTGGAGCAGACGATGCCGCGGCGATGTCCACATTCACTGCTTCGCCTAGCCGCAGCATCTGCAGCAGCGACTCATCCACGCTCACATGGAGTTGCAAAGGGCCTGCACGATCCACATCCACCAACGGCATGCCAGGCGACGCCAGCGCGCCCGGATCGACGTGACGCCCCGTGACAAGCCCAGCGAAGGGTGCGGTGATAGACGTGTAACCGGAGGCTGTTCTGGCTCCGCTTGCTGCTGCGCGCGCCGCTTCCACCTGTGCGCGGGCAGTTTCAACCTGAGCTGCAGCTGTCTGCGCGTGTCGATCCACCTCGTCATATTCCTGTGGGCTTACGCTCTTATTCTCACGCAGCTGCTTATAGCGCTCCAGCGTGGAAGAAGCGAGTGCAGCCTGCGTTTGCGCGGCTGCGAGTTGCTGTTCGCTTCCCACAACGCCGGCGCGGGCACGGTCCAGTTCGGCTCCGGCTGCTGCCTCATCCAGGCGTACAAGCATTTGCCCGGCACGCACTGTGTCGCCTTCGTGCACCAGCACTGCGGTGACACGGCCGACCACCTGCGCCGAAAGTGTGGCTGATTGGCGCGCATGCACAGTGCCCACAGCCGTGGTTCCTTCCGGCACTTGCACCAGCGTAGCCTGTGCAACGGAGAGTCCCGTGACCACCGGCGCGGCAGCATGCGGATTCGGCTGAGGAGAACATCCGGCAAGCAGCCAGAGCACGCCACACGCCAAGGCGGGAAGATAAAGTTGAAGCGCGGGTGTCTTCATTGCAGGTCCTCAAGATGGTCCGCCGTAAGCGTGCCCATGGCAAAGCGCAGGTCAGCCCACGTCAGAGTGTTGCGGAAAGCGGCTTGCCAGTAATTCGCGGTGCTTTGCCGCTCGGCATCTTCGGCATGCAGCAGATCGGTTACCGTGGCCAGTCCTGCGTCGTAGCGGTTGCGCAGAATGCGCAGACTTTCCTCGCTCTGCACCTGGGCCGACTGCGCCACGTCGAGCATGCGGCCAGCGGTCTGCTGCGCATACCAAGCACGCGTGACTTCCAGCCGAATTGCGTTGTCGGCCGCATCTGTCATGGCCTGGGTGCGTTGCACGGCCGTCTTCGCCACGGCGAGCTCTTCACGACGCGCAATCGGCAGGATGTCCATCTTCAACTGAACGCCGGCCATCCAATTGTTGCCGCCCGAGCCCGCAAACGATTCGCGGTCCGCCTCCCATGAACCGAATGTGCTAACGACGGGAGCAAAGGTCGAGTGTGCCGCCTGCACACCGGCGTGTGCCGCTTCCTGCTGCCGCAGAAGGCTGGCACGGTCTGGGCGGATATTCAACGCCTGAGTAACGGCATCGAGCAGGGGTGGGGCCGTGAACCGCTGCACGGAAAATGGCCGCGCGGCACGACGAACTTCAGGAATCGGCGCACCTGCGGCCTGCTCGAGTTCCGCCCATGCAATCGCCAGGGCACCTTCGGCAGCGATCTGCTCCTGCTGCCGCGCAGCCAAGTTCGCTGCCGCGGAGAGCCGGTCGGAGTCGACGGCCATGCCCGCATCCACGCGGCTGCTACTGGCGGCCAGCAAGGCCTCTGCCGTCTCCACCTGATGTTGCGCCACTTCTATCTGCCGGGCCGCCAGCAGAACGGCTTCATACGCCGCGACGACGCGATGCACCGTTTCCTGCCCGGTGCGCGTGGAAGCCGCCGCGGCGCTAGCCTGCTGCAAGTCGGCTTGCCGGATGGCGAATTCCGTCTTCCAGAAGTCGAAGGCCATCCAGCTTCCGCTGAGCCGGGTTGTGAAGTTGTTGATTGGCGTGGGACGATTGAGGTTGTTCAGCGCAAAGTCGCTCTGCGTGAAGCGCTGCTGCCGTAGCTTTGTGCCGAACACGTACACCGGATCGTTGCCACGCGTGATGGTTTCGTCGAACCACAAGCTGGGCAGAAGAGTGGTCCTCGACTGGCGCGCCGTGGTGTGCGCTTCTGCCAGGTCGGCTGCCGCAATTCGCTGATCCGGGCTCTTTTCCAGCGCCAGAACGACAGCGTCTCTCAGGCTCAGCACGCCCGTATCCGGCGTTGTCTGCGCTGGCAGCCATGGCCCCAGGCAGACTACCCCCACTGCGGCAAGAAACGTAGTTCGTCGAAAGTGCATCGTATGATCCAAGCGCCCTTAAGGGAACAGAGACATGGTAGTTGCTGGGTGTTACACCGCATTTGGTAATTTCAGAAGTATTTTTGAGCGTTTCCCTGGGGGCAGCAGGTCATAATAGGAACCACACAGGAATCCGGAGGTGTCGACTGCCTTCCCGGTGTGCCCTGCAAGGCCTACTGCCATTGCAGGAATGCTTCCCCTGATCGACTACTGTTTTGTAACTGTTTGCCGTCTTCGCCTTGGATGGACAACAACGTCAGGCTGGATCATTCGAAACAAGCGAATCGTGCGGCACAGATCCCGGCCGAATCAGCTTTGCGGAACTGTGCCTGCACGGATCGAGACCTATAAGGAGTAGAAAGCATGAATTCAAAGCGGAATTTCTTTTGGGTTGGCGTAGTTGCGCTGGCCGTTACGCTCTCGCTGGGCGGCTGCAAGTCCAGCACACCTCCCTCCACAGACCAGAATGCGCAGAATGGACAGCCGGCGGCTTCGTCCGGCGCGGGGGCACCTAGCACCGGGAACTCGCCCACCCGAGCGGCCGCTCCGGCAACCCCACCACCGCCCGTGGTAATTGAACTGCCGGCAGAGACCAGCTTGCCTGTGCGTCTCGACTCCGACCTCGGTTCCCAGATCTCGCAACCTGGCCAAGCGTTCAGCGCCACGGTCGCAGAAGACGTAATGCAGAACGGCGAAGTGATCATTCCCAAGGGTGCACGCGCCGAGGGAACGGTCATCGACGCGAAGCCGCTAGGCAAGTTCAAGGGTGGCGCACTGCTGTCGATCCGCCTGGACAGCGTGCGTACGCGTTGGGGCACCTATCCGGTGTCCACTACCTCAATCAGCCACGCGGAGAAAGGCAAGGGCAAGCGCTCGGCTGGCTTCATTGGCGGTGGCGCGGGCCTTGGCGCGCTTATCGGCGGGCTGGCCGGCGGTGGCAAGGGCGCGGCGATCGGCGCTCTGGCCGGCGGCGGCGCGGGCACTGCTGGCGCAGCGTTCACCGGCAACAAGCAGATTGTGCTGCCCGCCGAGACGATGCTTACCTTCCGCCTCGAGCACTCAGTACGCATCACCGAAGACAACGCAAACGCGTCTCAGGACCCGAGCCTGCAGCAGCGCTAAGCGTGGCTCCACACAAAGCCCCTGCGATCGGCCTCCAGGCTCGCAGGGGCGATTTCTGTCTGTTCATTGGCAGCCGTATTACGCGCCTCTGCTATCTTGGTCCCGACCCGCAACCGCACCAGCACGCCGGGCGCGAATGTTCCGGAGGAATTTCATATGTTCCGCTACACCGCTGCTGTTTTCCTTCTCACCGACTGTACCGCGCAGGCCGCGCAGCAGCCAACTGCTGCGCCCGCACCAACCACCGCCACCGATGCGCCTAGCCGCGACACAAGCTACATCGATGCGCAGGGCGCGGCGCACGTCACGCGCGTGGTACCGGTGCCGCAGACTATCAGTCCGCAGGCACAGTTGGCTGTTGGCCGCGCGGAACCGGACCAGGGCCCGCAGCAGTCGCTGGAAGAACGTCGTCGACTGACGGACGCCTACACCGCACGGGCCCGTGTGGAGTGGACCAAGCTCTGTCCAAATACGCTTGTTGACGCGACCATCGCCGGCGTTCCAGTGCACATTGTCACCCCGAAAGGTATGCCTGAGGCCAACGGTGACAAGGTTCTGCTTAACCTACACGGCGGTGGGTTCAACTCAGACTCCGGCTCCGATACCGAGTCGATTCCGATTGCCAGCTATGCACGGATCAAGGTGATCGCGGTTCTCTATCGTCTTGCGCCCGAGCATCCGTTTCCGGCAGCCGTCGACGATTCCGTTGCTGTTTACATGGAGCTACTGAAAACTTACAAGCCCGAACACATCGTCATCTATGGCACCTCAGCCGGAGCCATTCTGACCGCGGAGGTGGCAGCGAAGCTCAGGCAACTTGGACTGCCGCTGCCGGCAGCGCTCGGCATTTTCAGTGGCATGGGAGACTTTGCGCGGACTGGCGACTCGATCGCCATGTATGCGCTGCGCGGCCTGGCTGGCCACCTTGACACTCCAGAACCTGGAGCACACGATCCCTTCTACGTTGCGTCAACCGACGCGAAAGATCCAATTCTTTCGCCGATCTACGGCGACCTGCGCGGTCTGCCGCCTACGCTGTTTATCACCAGCGGCCGCGATCTGCTGCTGAGCGGCACGGTCAACCTGCATCGCGCGTATCGGAATGCGGGCGTTGACGCGCAACTGGTGGTCTACGATGCGTTGCCGCACGCCTTTTGGTATGACCCGCAACTTCCAGAGGCAATCGAAGCCAATCACATCATGGCGGATTTCTTCGTCAAGCATCTGCTCAAGTAGGGTCTGCACATTCAACCAGTGCGCCAAGACACCTCGATCAGTAAGAAATCTCTTATTCTGTCCGGGGCGCGTTGGACACCGGTTTGCAGCGGATTTTGTGACCATGTTCGCCTCCACAGCCACACCGCTCACCAGCCGTCTGACCGAAGCAGCTCTGGGTTTTCAGGACGCGTTGGAACTCAACCCAACGCGTCCTGACGCTCTGGTCGGGATGAGTCTTGTGGCCATCGCCAGCCAGCAGCCGCAGGCTGCCGTTCAGTTGGCGCAAGCTGCCGTTACTGCAGCACCCCGCTTCGGCGTAGCCTGGGTGACGCTGGGACAGGCGCTCAAATCTGTCGGCCGCTGTGACGATGCAGAGCACGCTTATCGCGAGGCCGTTGCACTGGACGGCATGAGCATTCTGGCGCGGCTGGGACTCGGCGAACTGCGGCTTGCGGGCGGCGACGCCAAGCAGGCTCTTTGGGAGTATGATTTCGCGCTGCGTCGCGACCCCACCCTGCCCGCCGCCCACATGGGCATGGGCCACACGCTGGCCTTCCTTGGCCGCCATGCGGAAGCTCTGGCAAGCTACGAACAGGCCTTGGTGTTTGCTCCGCGCCTGGCCGAGGCGGAGTTTGCGGCTGCCTGCGTTCTGGCGCGGCTGGGACGCACCCGCGCGGCTGAAGCTCGCTACCGACGCGCCATTGCTTTCCGGCCGGACTTTGCCGCTGCGTGGATGAATCTGGGCTGCCTGTTACGCGAAGACGGCCGCGAGGTATCGGCACAGGCTGCACTGGAGCGAGCCGTTGCGCTGCGCGCTGACATGATTGCCGGCTGGATTAACCTGGCCCTGCTCAAGCGCGAACTGCGTCTGGCCGACCAGGCAGAGGCCTATCTGCGCAAGGCGCTCACTGTTGATCCGGAAAACACCAATACACTAATTGCGTGGAGCCAATTGCGCGCGGACGAGCGCGATCTGGACGGAGCCTGGCAGTGGTTGCGCAAGGCTCTTGCGCGAGAGCCTGCCAACCCTGAAGCCATCAATATGGAGGGGATCCTGCTGCATATCGAGGAGCGCTTCACCGATGCCGTGGACGTCTTTCTCCGCGCCGAGTCGCTTGGTTGCCTTGCAGCGACCAGCAATCGCGGCAACAGCCTGATGGACCTCGGACGGTACGCGGAGTCACTCGACGCGCACCGCGCCGCGGCCGCACGCGATCCGCATAACCCCGGCGCGTCTTACAACCTTGCGCTCACGGAACTGCGTCTGGGCCACTGGCGCGACGGCTGGCCGCGCTATGAGTCGCGACTGCGCTTTCGCGACGTGACACGCACGCCCGTGCACTCCAACAGCCGCGCTGGCAGGGCGGGCCGCTCGAAGGCCGACGCATCCTGCTCCACGCCGAGCAGGGGCTGGGAGACACCATTCAGTTCTGCCGTTATGCGCCGCTAGTAGCAACGCTCGGTGGCCGTCTTGTGTTGCAAGTGCATGAACCGGCCATGCGCCTGGTTGAGTCTCTCGCCGTGGTGCGCAGCGGACAGGCCATTGTGGCACAGCTTGGCGTCAAGCCGCCCGCCTTTGACCTCGAGTGCCCACTGATGAGCTTGCCCGCGGTCTTCGGCACCACGCCGGATACTGTTCCCTGGGTTGGCGCATACCTCGCCGCTGAACCTGCTCTGATCGCAGAAAATCGGGCTCTCTTTCCCACCTCCGGACTGCGCGTCGGAATTGCCTGGGCTGGCAACCCGCGCTACCGCGCCGACTTCCGCCGCTCGATGCGCCTTCCTACACTCGGGCAGCTGTTGCGTACGCCGGGCATCACGTGGATCTCTCTGCAGAAGGGTGACGCTGTGCTGCAACTCGCGGAGCTGCCCCCAGACGTTTGCGTGCACGATGGCTCAAGCCGCGACCGCGACCTGGCCGAAACTGCTGCGCTGGTCGCGACGCTCGACCTGGTGATCACGACCGATACTTCGATTGCACACCTGGCAGGCGCCATGGGCAAGCCCGTGTGGATTCTGCTGGCGCATCTGGCCGACTGGCGCTGGATGCAGTGCATCGAAATGACGCCGTGGTATCCAACCGCCCGCCTCTTCCGTCAGCAGAAATCCGGTGACTGGATCGGCGTGTTCGAACGCGTCAGCGAGCAGTTGCACCTGCTGAAGCATCGGCGGGTGCCGCCAGCTCTCGACGCACCCGCTGCATGATGCCAAGATAAAACGCGAGATTATGGATCGAATTCAGCGTGCCAGCGAGTGGCTCGCCCGCCTGCATCAGGTGCCGCAGATA
>WSSedB1CaDRAFT_10000697_pt1 | contig 13948 bp, 11 predicted proteins | sample WetSurSB1Cattail_FD_9460 | JGI IMG/M metagenome (IMG submission 9460)
CGCCGCCCGATTTGCAGCAACTCTATCTCGATTCGCTCGCGGCGATCGGCTTGGACGCGGCTCTTCACGACATCCGTTTCGTCGAGGACGATTGGGAGAGCCCGACCCTGGGCGCCTGGGGACTGGGCTGGGAGTGCTGGTGCGACGGGATGGAGGTCTCGCAATTCACCTATTTCCAGCAGGTCGCCGGAGTGGAGTGCGCGCCGGTGGCTGGAGAACTCACTTATGGGCTCGAACGCCTGGCTTGTTACCTGCAGGGTGTCGACAGCATAATGGAACTGAACTTCAATGGCGGCGAAGGCGACGCGCGCGTGAGTTACAAGGATGTGTTCCTGCAGGCGGAACAAGAATACTCGCGCTATGATTTCGAGGCGTCGAACACGGATAAGCTCTTTTCGGATTTCAACTCCGCGGAGGCGGAGTGCGGGCGCTTGCTTGAGTTCGGAAACGGCGACGGGGAAAACAAACATCTCATGTGTTTGCCGGCATATGATCAATGTATAAAAGCTTCCCATTCGTTTAATCTTTTAGACGCGCGCGGGGTTATTTCCGTGACCGAGCGGCAAAGCTACATTCTGCGCGTCCGCGAATTAGCCAAAGCTTGCGGCGCCGCATGGAGACGCACCGAATCTGGCGGCCTCCGCCTTGAATAAGCCCGAAACCGCCACCACCTCTTAAAGCGAGCGGCGCGAGGCGGAGGGATCGGGTGATAAAGTTTCCTATTCGGCGAGACTGTTGGCTGCGCGCCTCTAGTGCGACCGCGCCGGTTGACGTTGATCGCTTTTTGTTCTATTTATGTTCTCGATAAGAGCGCGCGGCGAGAGGGAGGGCGCGGTGATTGAGATCGGTTTCCTCGACGGATTCACCGCCATGCGTGAAGATCGAAAGAACAGACCTGCCAATGCGCGGGGCGAAACGTCCCTAGGGGCTTCCCCGAGTGGTCAAGCGCTCGCCTCGCTCTTGACTTCGGATTTGCGTGAAAGGTTTTATTCTTGGCGCGGACTCTCGGGGCGGCGTTACATTTGCTCTGTCTTTTCCACCGCCGACGCGGCCGTCGTTTCGGAATTCACCGCCGCCGCGGTGATCGGCGTCGCGAAGGTCGGCGCGGCGCGACGTCCGGTTTGCGTTATGTCTTCGCGTGAATTTCACCTCTGGGAGGATATCGGTTCGCGCGATGGAGCGGAGAGCCATCGCGTGAGCGAATGGCACGTCCATTTCGGAGTGGACGCAGAGGGACTGCGTGATCTCGCCGGATCATTGCTCAGCTAGGATCTGCTGGAGGACGGCGGCGACTCTCGAATTCAGGAAGCCGCGAGACTGCCCATAAAATCGCAGGCGACGGTCAAGTGGCGCATATTTGATCGCCGCCGCCTATCCGTTAGCCTCATTCCGCCTTGAAACGGGCGTTCATCCCAAATAGTTTGAATCGAGACGGAGAGTCGGGGCCATCGCGCCGCGATCTGATCAATTCGCACTGCGTGGAACGGGGATCGCCGCGTTTTCGTTTGATCTGTCCATTAGACTTCAATCCCAGGCCTCATCGCCATATGTCCCTAGGAATTACGACTCATGTCCGTGCTGATAGACAGAAACACGAAGGTCATTTGTCAGGGCTTCACCGGCAAGACCGGCACCTTCCATTCCGAGCAGGCGGTCGCCTATGGCACGCGCATGGTCGGTGGCGTTTCTCCCGGCAAGGGCGGGGCGACGCATCTCAATCTTCCGGTGTTCGACACCGTGGCGGAAGCTAGAGCGAAGACCGGCGCCGACGCGAGCGTCGTGTACGTCCCGCCGCCGGGCGCGGCCGACGCCATTTGCGAGGCGATAGACGCTGAAATTCCGCTGATTGTCGCCATCACCGAGGGCGTGCCGGTTCACGACATGATTCGCGTGAAGCGCGCCCTGTCGGGTTCGAAATCGAGGCTCATAGGGCCCAACTGTCCTGGCGTCGTCACGGCGGGCGAGTGCAAGATAGGGATCATGCCCGGCAATATTTTCATGCCGGGCACGGTTGGCGTCGTGTCGCGCTCCGGCACGCTGACCTATGAAGCAGTGTTCCAGACCTCCCGCGAGGGCCTCGGTCAGACGAGCGCGGTCGGCATCGGGGGCGATCCCGTCAAGGGCACCGATTTTATCGAGGTGCTGGAATTGTTCCTGGCGGACGACGCCACCAAATCCATCATCATGATCGGCGAGATCGGGGGCTCGGCGGAAGAGGAAGCGGCCCAATTCTTGATAGACGAGGCCAAGCGCGGACGCAAAAAGCCGATCGCCGGGTTCATCGCCGGCCGCACGGCTCCTCCCGGCCGCCGCATGGGTCACGCCGGCGCGATCATCGCGGGCGGCAAGGGAGACGCCGAGAGCAAGATCGCGGCGATGGAGGCGGCGGGCATCCGAATTTCGCCCTCGCCGGCGCGGCTTGGCAAGACCTTGGTGGAAGCGCTGCGGGCCTAGGGGTTTCCATCTCTCCCTAATGGAGAGAGAAGCGGACGCGGAAGTCGCGTCCTGGGGAATGTGAAAAAATGGCGCGTTTGGAAACGAACGGTGGTGTCGGCGGCGGCGTCGACGCGCAGTCCAATTCGCAAAAGGACGTGTTCGAGACGACTTCGTTTTTGCAGGGCGGGAACGCGGCCTATCTCGAACATCTGCTGACGGCCTACGAGGCCGACCCGGCTACGGTTGGTCCGGATTGGCGGGCATTTTTCTCCGGCCTCGGAGTGGCTCCGCGCCCCGGCGAGGCTAAGAGTCCGGGAGCCTCCTGGGCTCGCGCGGATTGGCCGCCGGCCGCCAAGAGCGAATGGGTGAACGCGCTGGACGGGGACTGGAGCGCCCCGAAGGCCGCCCCCGCCCCGCCCATGGTCGCGGGGGTTGCGCCCGCGCCTCCGCCTCCGCTCGGCGATGAGTTGCAACGCGCCACCCGCGATAGCGTTCGCGCGCTGATGATGATCCGCGCCTACCGCATGCGCGGCCATCTCCACGCCAATCTGGACCCGCTCGGCTTGGAGCAGCGCCACGATCACGGCGAGTTGCATCCGGCGACCTATGGGTTCGAGGACAAGGATTACGATCGCAAGATTTTCATCGATGGCGTGCTTGGGATGAAATACGCCAGCGTCTTCGAGATGGTGACAATTCTGCGCCGCACTTATTGCGGCTCGATCGGTTTCGAGTTCATGCACGTTCTGAACCCCCAGGAAAAGGCCTGGTTGCAAGCGCGGATCGAGGGGCCGAAGAAGGAGATCGTGTTCACGCAGGAAGGCAAGCGCGCGATCTTCCGCAAGCTGGCCGAGGCCGAGGGCTTCGAGAAATTCCTCGACGTGAAATACACCGGCACCAAGCGATTTGGACTCGACGGCGCGGAGTCCATCGTGCCGGCGCTGGAACAGATCATCAAGCGGGGCGGCGCCCTGGGCGTGCTGGAGATCGTGCTGGGCATGGCGCATCGCGGCCGGCTCAATGTTCTCTGTCAGGTGATGGCGAAGCCGCACGCCGCGCTGTTCCATGAATTCAAGGGCGGCTCGTTTCTCCCGGACGAGGTGGAAGGCTCGGGCGATGTCAAATATCATCTTGGCGCGTCTTCGGACCGGGAATTCGACGGCAACAAGGTTCATTTGTCGCTCACCGCCAATCCTTCCCATCTCGAAATTGTCGATCCCGTTGTGCTCGGCAAGGTGCGGGCGAAGCAGGATCAGCACGGCTGCGCCGACGACGACAGACGCGCCGTATTGCCGCTGCTGATCCATGGCGACGCGGCCTTCGCGGGCCAGGGCGTCGTCGCGGAATGCTTCGGCCTGTCCGGCTTGAAGGGCCATCGCACCGGCGGCTCCGTGCATTTCATCATCAACAATCAGATCGGCTTCACCACCTATCCTCGCTATTCGCGATCCTCGCCCTATCCCTCCGATGTCGCGAAAATGGTCGAGGCGCCGATCTTCCACGTCAATGGCGACGACCCGGAGGCGGTGGTGTTCGCCGCGCGCGTCGCGACCGAGTTCCGCCTGCAATTCCAAAAGCCTGTCGTCATCGACATGTGGTGCTACCGGCGCTTCGGCCATAACGAGGGCGATGAGCCGGCCTTCACCCAACCGCTGATGTATAAAAAGATTCGGGCTCATAAAACGACGCTGGACCTATATGGTGAAAAGCTGATGGCCGAAGGTCATATGACCCGGGTCGAAGCCGATGCGATCAAGGCGGAGTGGCGAGAAACGCTCTCCCGCGAATTTGACGCCGCCTTGTCCTTCAAGCCCAATAAAGCCGACTGGCTCGACGGCCACTGGGCCGGGCTGAAGCCCGCCTATCAATCCTCGGACGACGAGCGGCGCGGCAAAACCGGGACCCCCTTGGAGACTTTGCGCGAGATCGGCCAAAAGCTAACGGTCGTGCCGGAAGGGTTCAATATTCATCGCACGATCCAGCGCTTCCTCGACGCGCGCCGCGCGGCGGTCGAGACGGGTGTCGGCATAGACTGGGCGACCGCCGAGGCGCTCGCATTCGGCGCCTTGCTGCGGGAGGGACACCGGGTCCGCTTGTCGGGACAAGACAGCGAGCGCGGAACCTTTTCGCAGCGGCACGCCGTTTTGATCGATCAGGAGAACGAAAGCCGCTACATTCCGCTCGATCATTTGGGCGGCGCCAAGGGCCAGTTCGAGGTCATCAACTCGATGCTGTCGGAAGAGGCGGTGCTCGGCTTCGAATATGGCTATTCCCTCGCCGAGCCGCAGACTCTGGTGCTGTGGGAGGCGCAATTCGGCGATTTCGCCAATGGCGCGCAGGTGATTTTCGATCAGTTCCTGTCGGCGGGCGAACGTAAATGGCTGCGCATGTCGGGCCTCGTCTGTCTGTTGCCGCACGGATACGAAGGCCAGGGGCCGGAACATTCCTCGGCGCGGCTGGAGCGGTTCCTGCAACTGGCCGCGGAGGATAATATCCAGGTCGCCAATTGCTCGACGCCGGCCAATTATTTCCATATCCTGCGGCGGCAGCTGCATCGCAGCATTCGCAAGCCGTTGGCGCTAATGACGCCAAAGTCGCTGCTGCGCCACAAGCGCTGCGTTTCGCGAATCGAGGATTTCGGTCCGAGCGAGGGGTTTCATCGGCTTTTGTCGGACGACGCCATGAAGCCCGCCGAGGCCGGCGCCTTCAAACTGCGGCCGGCGGAATCGATCCGCCGGGTCGTTCTTTGCTCCGGCAAAGTCTATTACGATCTGCTCGAGGAGCGCGAAAAGCGCGGCGCCGACGACATATATCTGTTGCGCGTGGAGCAGCTCTATCCCTTGCCGTTGAAGCAGCTCATCGTGCGCCTCTCACAGTACAAAAAGGCGGATATCGTGTGGTGCCAGGAGGAGCCCAAGAACATGGGCGCCTGGTCCTATGTCGAGCCTTACCTTGAATGGGCGCTGACCCAGGCGGGTTGCGCGACCAAGCGGGCGCGTTATGCCGGACGTCCGGCGTCGGCTTCGACGGCGGCGGGCACGATGTCCAAGCATCTCGCGCAACTCAAGGCGCTTCTCGACGAGGCTTTGGCCGCATAGAATACACGCCCCGGTCGGGGCGGTCGTAGGAAGAGCTTTTCGGCCGCCGGCCGGAAGCAACGAGGCAGCGCCGGCAGACTCATGCCGTCGCGAAGTCGATGGATGATGCGGCGATGACAGAAATTCGCGTGCCGACCTTAGGCGAATCCGTAACCGAGGCGACGATCGGCCGTTGGTTCAAGCAACCAGGCGACACGGTGAGGGCGGATGAAGCGCTGGCCGAGCTGGAGACCGACAAGGTTACGCTGGAAGTCAATGCGCCCGCCTCGGGCGTTCTCGCCGAAATTGTCGCCAAGGAGGGCGAGACCGTGACGCCAGGCGCGCTGCTGGGCCAAATAACCGAGGGAGCGGCGAGCGCCAAGCTGGATTCCGCTCCCGCGGCGAAGAAACCCGCGCCGCCGGTTGCGGCCGCGCCGGCAATGCCTCCCTCGCCGGCTGCGGCCAAAATCGCGCTCGACCGGCGCGTTGATCTTGCCTCGGTGGCTGGTTCCGGCAAACGCGGGCAAGTTCTCAAGAGCGATTTGATAACGCCCGTGTCGCCGCCCTTGATTCCGCCGCCACCCGCCCCGCCCCAGGAACCGCGCGCCGAGACGCCGCCGCCCCCGAGAGCGGTTCGGCCGGAAGCGGACGCGGGGCGCGAGGAGCGGGTGCGGTTAAGTCGCTTGCGCCAGACCATCGCCAGGCGGCTCAAGGAGGCGCAAAACGCCGCCGCCATGCTGACGACTTTCAACGAGGTCGACATGAGCGCGGTGATGGAACTGCGCAACCGTTACAAGGATTTGTTCGAAAAGAAGCACGGCGTGAAGCTCGGCTTCATGGGCTTTTTCGTCAAGGCCTGCTGCCGGGCGCTGGAGGAGGTTCCCGCCGTCAACGCCGAGATCGACGGCCCCGATGTGGTTTATAAGCATTTCGCCCATATCGGCGTCGCCGTCGGAACCGACAAGGGTCTCGTCGTTCCAGTCGTGCGCGACGCGGACAGGATGGACATAGCGCAAATCGAGAAGACCATCGGCGCCCTCGGCAAGAGAGCGCGGGAGGGGAAACTCGACATAGAAGACCTGCAGGGAGGGACGTTCACGATTTCCAATGGCGGCATCTACGGCTCGCTCATGTCGACCCCGATTCTCAACGCGCCGCAGTCCGGCATTCTCGGAATGCACAAGATTCAGGAACGTCCGGTCGTCATCGACGGCAAAATCGAAATCCGCCCCATGATGTATCTCGCGCTGTCCTACGACCACCGTATCGTCGACGGCAAGGAGGCGGTGACGTTCCTCGTCCGCGTAAAGGAATTGCTCGAAGACCCGGAGCGGCTCATTCTGGATCTATAAAGCGATCGGAAGCTCTTTAAATATCCTTGGCCGTTCGTATCTATATTGAGAAGCGCGCTGCGGCGCAGGCGCCAGAGCGGCGGGTTTACGACAAACCGCCCAGGAGAGTGACCATGGAATCAAAAATTGTCCCCGAGAGCCGGACGCCACGGCTAACCCCAGAACAATTCGCCCATTTGGGAGACGGAGCCATCGCCTATGTGCGCTCCATGCGTTCGGAGGACGTGACGCGTCTTTATCCTCAGGCCCCGGAAATCGGGCCCGGCCTGACTGTTTTCGCGTTGCTGTCCGCCAACGGGTCGCCAATCGTCCTTGCCGACACGAAGGAGGGCGCGCTGGCCAACGCATGGGAAAACAAGCTGACGACCGTCAGTTTGCACTGAAAAGATCACCCCGCGAGCCGAATTTCTGGCGGCAGGTAAGAAAATTGCATCTCCCTGCGCGGCGAGGACAGATGTCGCCGCGCCGGGGAGATATCCAGATGGAGCAGGTCCGCGAAATTTACGCCGTCTGCCATGTTAACGATGTTGTCAAGCGGCGCGCCATAGGTTTCGTGCTGGCCCGCGTGAACGATGCGGGCGAAATTGTGCCCTTCCCGATCGTCGTGACGAGGCAGGCCGGAAAGGTTTACGCATATGTAAACCGTTGCCCGCACCAGGGAACGCGGCTCGATTTCGAACCTAAGCAGTTTCTCGACCCCAGCCAACGCTATCTGCTGTGCGGCAAGCACGGCGCGCAATTCGACGTCCCGACCGGCCATTGCAACGATGGCCCTTGTAAGGGCGAGCGACTGGAACCGGTCGAAGTTGTCATAGACGACGAGGAGGTCTGCATCGCCGGCGTCAAAATCGCCGAGGAGGATGGCCTCGATCGGGAAGAGAATGACGAGATGCCCGAGGTTCTCATCCAGGCCGATTGAGCCGTGGCACGAGCTTAGCCATTATCGCTCGGACCGGATCGTCCGAGCGATAATGAGTCAAACAAAATCTAAGTGCTATAGCGAGTTCCGGTCGCAGGGTTCTGTCGACTTTCGCGAAACTTGGACTAGACGCCAACCGCCGCGCGAAGCTCCAGCAACTGCGCAAGCTTCTCATTCGCCGAAACGCGGGCGTCTTCCGTCTTCGCGTCGGCCGCGTCTTCCCGCGCGTCCTTTATGTCGGCGTCAAGCTTGGCGACGTCCACATCGACCACGGCGATGGCCTGCTCGGCCAAAATGGTGAACCCCTTGGCGCTCACATCCGCGAATCCGCCGCGCACGAAAAGCTTTTCGACCGTGCCGCCAGCCGCGATCCGAACGACGCCCGCCTTCAGCGTGGTCATGACAGGCGCATGATCCTTTAGAACGGTGAATTGCCCGTCGGCGCCGGGCGCGACGACCTGCTCGACATCTCCCGAAAACAGCAGCTTTTCGGGAGAGACGAGTTCGAAGTGAAATGCGGCCATATCTGTCTCCGACGGCGGTGATCGAGATCGTTCCGGCCGGAGCGGAGCTCCGGCCACCTCAAATCGATATGATTACGCCGCTTCCTTGGCGAGCTTGCCGGCCTTTTCGACCGCCTCCTCGATGGTTCCAACCATATAGAACGCCGCCTCGGGCAGGTGGTCGTATTCCCCGGCGACAAGGCCCTTGAAGCCCTTGATCGTGTCGGCGAGCGCCACCAGCTTGCCCGGCGAGCCAGTGAAGACTTCGGCGACGTGGAAAGGCTGCGACAGGAAGCGTTCGATCTTGCGCGCGCGAGCCACCGTCAGCTTATCCTCTTCCGACAGTTCGTCCATGCCGAGAATGGCGATGATGTCCTGCAGAGCCTTATAGCGTTGCAGCGTCGACTGCACCTTGCGCGCGATTTCGTAATGCTCGTCGCCGACAATCGCCGGAGACAGCATGCGCGAGGTCGAGTCGAGCGGATCGACCGCCGGATAAATGCCCTTTTCGGCGATCGAACGCGACAACACGGTGGTTGCGTCGAGATGGGCGAAGGAGGTAGCTGGCGCGGGGTCGGTCAAGTCGTCGGCGGGGACGTAAATCGCCTGCACCGAAGTAATCGAGCCCTTGTTGGTCGTGGTGATGCGCTCTTGCAGCGCGCCCATGTCGGTGGCGAGGGTCGGCTGGTAGCCCACCGCCGAGGGGATGCGGCCCAAGAGGGCCGACACTTCCGAACCCGCCTGAGTGAAGCGGAAGATGTTGTCGACGAAGAACAGAACGTCCTGGCCGCGATCGCGGAAATCCTCGGCGACGGTGAGACCGGAAAGCGCGACGCGCATGCGCGCGCCCGGCGGCTCGTTCATCTGGCCATAGACCAGCGCGCATTTGGAGCCCGCTCCGCCGCCCTTCTTGTTGACGCCGCCCTCGATCATTTCGTGATAGAGGTCGTTGCCTTCGCGCGTGCGCTCGCCGACGCCGGCGAACACCGAATAACCGCCATGCGCCTTGGCGACGTTATTGATCAACTCCATGATCAACACAGTCTTGCCGACGCCGGCGCCCCCGAACAGGCCGATCTTGCCGCCCTTGGCGTAAGGCGCGAGCAAATCGACGACCTTGATGCCGGTTTCGAGAATCTGCGCCTCGGTCGCCTGCTCCGCGTAGGACGGCGCCGGCTGGTGAATGGCGCGGCGACCAGAAGTTTTGAGCGGGCCCGCTTCATCGACCGGCTCGCCGATCACATTGATGATGCGGCCCAGCGTTTCATCGCCGACCGGCACCGAGATCGGCGCGCCGGTGTCCGTGACCTGCTGACCGCGGGTCAGTCCCTCGGACGTGTCCATCGCGATGGTGCGCACGGAATTCTCGCCAAGGTGCTGCGCCACTTCGAGCACGAGGCGGTTGCCCTGGTTGTCCGTTTCCAGCGCGTTCAGAATTTTCGGCAGATGTCCGTCGAACTCAACGTCGACGACGGCGCCGATGACCTGGGTGATGCGCCCCGTGGCGAGATTGCCCGATGCCATGTTAGTCCTCACTCTTTTTCGTCAGAGCGCTTCGGCGCCCGAAATGATTTCGATCAGTTCCTTGGTGATCATCGCCTGACGCGAACGATTGTACTGCATCGTTTGCTTGCGGATCATGTCGCCGGCGTTGCGCGTCGCATTGTCCATCGCGCTCATTCGGGCGCCCTGTTCCGAGGCGGCGTTTTCAAGCAGCGCGCGGAACACTTGCACCGAAATGTTGCGGGGCAGCAGTTCGGACAGGATTTCGTCCTGGCCCGGCTCGTATTCATAAGCCGGCTGCGGGCCAGTCGCGGCCGGCGCGTTCTCGTTGACGGGAATCTGCGCCGGTATGAGCTGCAGCGCCGTCGGAATCTGCGCGATCACCGATTTGAACCGAGAGAAGAACAGCGTCGCGACATCGAAGGCGCCGTCCTCGTACAGCTTGATGATCTTCTTGCCGATCGGATCCGCGTTGTCGAAGCCGATTTGACGCAGGCCGCGCAGCTCGATCAGTTCGATGATGTCTTTCTCATATTGCCGGCGGAGCTGGTCGTAGCCCTTTTTGCCAACGCAGAGGATTTTGACCGTCTTTCCCTGGCTTTGCAGGCTGACGATATGCTCGCGCGCGAGACGCACGATCGAGGAGTTAAAAGCGCCGCACAATCCGCGCTCCGCGGTGGCGACAACCAGAAGATGCGTGTCGTCGCGCCCGTTTCCGGCGAGCAGTTGCGGCCCGCCGACGACGCCGCCAGCGAGGTTGGCGAGCACGCTTTCCATGCGCTCGGCGTAGGGCCGCGCAGCCTCGGCCGCGGTTTGCGCGCGGCGCAGCTTGGCGGCGGCGACCATTTGCATCGCCTTGGTAATCTTCTGCGTCGCCTTGACGGAAGAAATACGGTTACGAAGATCCTTCAGCGAGGCCATGGGCTAGCTTCTTGCTCTAAGGTTTTCCCGCGCCCGAAAGGAGCGCGGGACCATTACGGATCGAGATACGGCGGAGCCCCCTCCTCCCGCGCGCGGGAAGAGGGAAAGCATTACGCGAAGGTCTTGGCGAAGCCTTCGACGACATTCTTGAGCTTGGCCGCCGAATCGTCGGACAGATCCTTCGAAACGCGGATCGCTTCCAGAAGCTCATTGTGCGACGAGCGCAGCAAAGCCAGCAATCCATCCTCGAACGCGCGCACGCGGTTCACCGGCAGCGGATCGAGATAGCCGTTGACGCCCGCGTAAATCACGCAGGTCTGCTCTTCCATCTTCAGCGGCGAGAATTGCGGCTGCTTCAAGAGTTCGGTAAGGCGCGCGCCGCGATTGAGCAGGCGCTGCGTCACCGCGTCGAGATCGGAGCCGAACTGCGCGAAGGCCGCCATTTCGCGATACTGCGCCAGTTCGCCCTTGATCTTGCCGGCGACCTTCTTGGTCGCCTTGGTCTGGGCGGAGGAGCCGACGCGCGACACCGACAGACCGACGTTCACCGCCGGGCGAATGCCTTGGTAGAACAGATCCGTCTCGAGGAAGATCTGGCCGTCGGTGATCGAGATCACGTTGGTCGGAATATAGGCCGAGACGTCATTGGCCTGGGTCTCGATGACCGGCAGGGCGGTAAGCGATCCGGCGCCGCGCTCGTCGCTGAGCTTGGCCGCGCGCTCCAGCAGGCGTGAGTGCAGATAGAACACGTCGCCCGGATAGGCTTCGCGGCCCGGGGGACGGCGCAGCAGCAGCGACATCTGGCGATAGGCGACGGCCTGCTTGGACAGATCGTCGTAAATGATCACGGCGTGGCTGCCGTTGTCGCGGAAGAATTCGCCCATGGCGCAGCCAGAGAACGGCGCGAGGAACTGCATCGGCGCGGGGTCGGAAGCGGTGGCGGCGACGACGATCGAATATTCGAGCGCGCCACGCTCTTCGAGCACCTTCACGAATTGCGCGACGGTCGAGCGCTTCTGGCCGATGGCGACGTAAACGCAGTAGAGCTTGGACTTCTCGTCGTCGCCGTCGTTCAGGGACTTTTGGTTGAGGATCGTGTCCAGCGCGATCGCGGTCTTGCCGGTCTGGCGGTCGCCGATGATGAGTTCACGTTGGCCGCGTCCGATCGGGATCAGCGCGTCAACCGCCTTGAGGCCGGTGGCCATCGGCTCATGCACCGATTTTCGCGGAATAATGCCGGGCGCCTTGACGTCGACGCGGGAGCGCTTCGTGGCGTTGATCGGCCCTTTGCCGTCGATCGGATTGCCGAGCGCGTCGACGACGCGGCCAAGCAGTTCGCGGCCGACGGGCACCTCGACGATGGCGCCGGTGCGCTTGACCGTCTGGCCTTCCATGATGTCGCGATCCGCGCCGAAAATCACGACGCCGACATTGTCGGTCTCGAGGTTGAGGGCCATGCCCTGCACGCCGTTCTCGAATTCGACCGTCTCGCCGGCCTGAACATTATCGAGACCGTAAACGCGGGCGATGCCGTCGCCGACCGACAGCACCTGACCGACCTCGCTCACCTGGGCTTCATTGCCGAAATTAGCGATCTCATTCTTGAGGATCGCCGAAATTTCTGCGGCGCGGATATCCACCATCAGCCGACCTCTTTCATGCGTGTGCGAATAGAATTGAGCTTGGTCTTCAAGGAGGAGTCGACCATGCGCGAACCGAGTTTGACGATGATGCCGCCGATGATCGAGGCGTCCGTCTTCACGTTGAGACTGACGGTCTTGCCGCCCGTCGTCGCGGCGAGAGCCTGCCGCAGCGCGGCTTCTTGATCGGAGGTCAGCGGCGCGGCGACGGTCGCCTCCGCGCGCACCACGCCCTTGGCCTTTTCTTCGAGGCGCTGGAAGGCGGAGATGATCCCCGGGAGCGCGAAGAGGCGACGTTTTGTCGCGACCANGCGGATGAAATTGGCGGCGATTCCGCCAATCCGCGCCGCGGACAGCACCGCNTCCAGCGCCTTCACCTGNTCGGCNGCGGAAAACACCGGNCTCTCCACCAGACGGCGNAGATCNGCGCTCTCGCCCATCAATCGCTGAAAGGCGGCGAGCGCTTGNGTGACTTCNCCGGTCGCGTNTCGCTCGGACGCCAACTCGTGGAGGGCAAAGGCGTAACGTCCCGCTACGCCGGAAAGGTCGACTCCGTCTTGAGCCACTTGGTTTTGCTCTTTAAGATCGGGGCCGCTTTAAACGCCCCCGGTCGCGCCGTTAGCGCGGCGGCGGAATTTGGAGCGTTCAAGCGACGATAAGGTCAGGGTGAGGAGCCAAGGCCGCAACGCCCTCGCTCCAATGCGAGCGTCCCCTAACACAGGCTATTTTGCGGCGCAACCCTGTCGGCTCGGCGCAAGCGCGGCGTGGAGCGGAAAAACTGGCGACATGCGCGCTTTTGCGCGATATACCCGCGGAGCGCACAAAAAATGCGCGAAATCGCGGGGGCGAATATGACTGCGGCGGTCGTTGGCGTCATCGGCGGATCGGGTGTTTACGATCTGCCGGGGCTGGAAAACATACGCGAAGAGAGGGTCGAGACCCCATGGGGAGCCCCTTCCGACGCTCTGCGTTTTGGGACGATCGGCGAAACCCGCGTGGTGTTTCTGGCGCGTCACGGGCGCGGACACTGGTTATCGCCCTCGGGCATAAATTACCGCGCCAATATCGATTCGCTGAAGCGAGCCGGGGTCACCGACATCGTGTCGGTTTCGGCCTGCGGCTCGTTTAAGTCCGAGCTCTATCCGGGACTCTTCGTCGCCGTGGATCAATTCGTCGACCGCACTTTTTCGCGAGAGTCCTCGTTTTTCGGCAATGGATGCGTAGCCCATGTCTCAATGGCGCATCCGGTGGCGCCGCGACTTTCCGAGCGCATTCTGGCCGCCGCGAGGGCCGAGCGGATCGCTTGCGCGCCAAATGGAACCTATGTGTGCATAGAAGGCCCGCAATTTTCCACTTACGCCGAATCATTGACCTATAAGGTCGCCGGCTACGACGTAATTGGCATGACCGCCCTGCCGGAGGCCAAGCTCGCGCGCGAAGCGGAGATTTCTTACGCGACCGTCGCCATGGTGACGGATTTCGATTGCTGGCATCCCGAACACGACGACGTCGACGTGGCGGCGGTGATCGCGGTCGTGCGGACCAACGCGCAGGCCGCGAGCCGATTGCTGGCGCGCTTGCTGCGCGATTTTCCGGC
>WSSedB1CaDRAFT_10000698_pt1 | contig 13925 bp, 8 predicted proteins | sample WetSurSB1Cattail_FD_9460 | JGI IMG/M metagenome (IMG submission 9460)
ATCCAGGTGTTATGTCTGTATGTGTACCTGACAGGAAAAAACTTAAATTATCATCAATAATAAAATCAGTTGAATTTTCATTATATGCTGTATTGTTTTGAGTAAAGTTTTCAACTTCTTGCGTATTTTGATACACATCGTATGCATTTATATTTGAACCAGATGTTTCAATTCCATTTTCAAAAAAATCATGAAACAATTGTGTTTTTAATGTATTTCCTGCAAAATTACGTTGTAGTTTTGATGGAAAATTAACTTGTGTTGTTGTATTTTGTAATGTTTGTCTATCATCAAACAAAGTTGTTGTTTTGTTAATGTTATTTGTATTAATTTTTTTTATTTGATTTCGTGGTAAAATTTTTCTTTTTAATGTTTGAGGTTGAAATATAAACATACCTCCTTGTAATATTCTACCTGGCCAATTTAGTTCTGGCAGTAATGAAATAGTATAATTGTTTTGAGCTATAAAATCTCCACTATTACCATTAGACAACGTAACGTCTATAAAATTATTATCAAATATTGCGCCTCCACGATCATATCGTTGTCGAGTATAATTACTACTACTTATAATTTCACCATAGTAGCCAAATTCTAATTCAATGCTTCCACTTAAAAAGCGTGTGTTACTTTTAAGTTCAGTTGCAAAATCTCTAAAAATATTTTTTCCAAAAATACCGACAGATGCTTGTGATGGTGGTATATCATCACCAGGCCAACTATAAACACTAGACAATGGACAATATCTAAATTCAATTCGACCATTTTCATAAAGAACGACTTCAAATGAAATTGTATTATTTCCAATAGAATTCCATCGTATAATTAATCTTTTACCAAATTTTGAATTATTTTCTCTAAAATATCTAACACCAGTTAGTTGTGGATTGTATTGTGGATAATAAACAGTTAATATTGTTGTTGAGTCTATACCAAAACCAAGATGATCAGAATCACTTTGATCCATCGCCGCATTTGTTCTATCAATAGCTGTTCCAGATCCTTCGGGATCTAAATCATTTTTACGATTACAATAATTTCGTAAATACTCAAACCATGGACACAATAAAACATGTTTAGTTGTCATATCCATTCTAATTGCATAATTTTCACCCGCGCGCGAATCAATGAAAAAATCTCCAAAACTCCATGTTGCAATTTCACTGGGTTCATCTAATGTTATCCAACCCCATGGTGATATATGAATTTGTTTATATACTTGATTATTAAATAAAAAATCAAACCCAATATCAATAATAGTTTCTGTGTCAGGACCATTNACNAAACCAGGCTTTCCTGCTCTATTAGTACAAACTGTCATTTGATTATTACTAATTTCACACAATCCAGTACCATTATCAACGACATAATATAACATATATTTCGATATGTCTTGTTGAGGATTTTGTCTCAATATTTTATTTGATGCAGGCATTAAAACGTATAATCTCCAAAAGCAATTGAGTCTATTCCTAATCCTTGAACGTCACCATAAACAAAGCCAGTAGTTGCAGATATTTGATTATATTCTATATATGAATTACATGTTTTATATGATGATGTAATTGTTAATATTTGATTTAAAGCATTTATCATATCATTACTTGTCGATATTGAATTAGGAAAATCTTTAGTTAAGCGTTGATCAATAAACGGTAATAAATGTGCAGTTTCACTGTTTATAACAGGAATATTATCTAATTGATTATTTTCGCTCGAATCAAAAAAAGCAGGATTTTTATTATGTTTAAAATATTCGTGTGTGGTAATTTCTGATGAACCTAAAAATAAATTAAACGAACCAAATTCTATTGAACCACGTATTGTATGAAATGGTTCATGTTTAAAATTTATTAAATCTCTTATATCAAGAATTTCAATGATACCATTTAAATCATATAAAAGTGATAAATCACAGTCTTTTGTTACAATTGGCCAGGTGTGATTCTGTATGTATAAACTATATTGATTAATATCATCTTGAGTTTTAACATATTCAACTGGATTGAACGTATCTATTTCTAAAAACGACGTTTGATCATAACGAAAAACTGGATCATCGTTAAGATATTCACGACGTAACACATGACCAACTTCGCCAGCGTGCACTTTGAATGTTCCTAAATCAAAATGTTTTTGTGTTGTTATTTCAACGCCTTGTCGATATTGATCTATTTGATTTGTATTGATTGAACTAGTAAATACATTTGACGTTTTTTTTATTGAAACTGGTGATTCATTAAATTGTTGATTTAATGACGTTGCTTCATAGTTAGAAATAAAAAAATTCATAATCTTATTATAAGTATCAAATGATGCCATTTAATAGCAAATACAGTTTAGTTAAAATAATATTTAATACTTGTTCACACTACCTGCAATTTGTTGCAATAATAAAATATCTTTGAATCGTTGTCGATCTGATTGAATCAGATATTGTTCTTCTGACAAGTAAAGTACTTTATGCCTTTCAAGAAGATGCGATTCAAGTATAAAATTCATACCTTTAAAATTTGTTTTTCTTGGTAACAGTTGCTCAATAAAAGTACCTATTGCAACGTCAAAGAATTGAAAAAAATCAAAAAATGATTTAAAATTTATTGTTCCTTGTATTTGTTTAAAATAAATTTCTCGTAATTGTGACAAACCAGGGTAGTCAACACTATATGCCATTTCAGGAGAACCTATTATGTTTCCAATAGATTCTAATGTTGAAAACATCGTAATCATATCTTTATTTAAACTGTCTATTAATGAAAATTCAATAGCAAAATTTGTATTATCTGTTGTTCTTTCATAAGACGGTGTTTGAAATACAGGAGCCCACTGTGTCCATGTATTTTGTTGTACAAGATCGAATGATTTAGCACTTCGTATTCTTATTTTTTCATTTTCGCTTGTTGTTGACTCATCAAAATAAGGAGAAATATAACTATAATTGAACGTTTCACCAATTAAAACATCTTTTTCAATTTCAAATCCTGAGCCTACAAGATGAAATCTGTTTTGTGTTTGATCTAAAAGAATAATTGTACCTGTTGGGTGATATATGCTTGCTGTTGATAATGCTTGTCGTTGATCTTGGTTTAAGACAGAATTTAATCGTAATTTTTCAAATGATCCAGAACTTGTTGAATTGAAATTAAAATGAATTAATGGATTTTCACAACCTGTGCTTTTATAGTTTTTTGAATGTTCTATAAAATCATTATAAGTTAGTGCTCTTGACCAAAAACGTACATTTGAAATTAAACCAGAAAAATGCGTTTCTCGAGCTTCATTGGAAACATTAATAATATCATTTAAATATAATGAGCCAGTCTCGTGTAACACAGAACCTGATTTTATTTCAACATTTTGTCCAAATTGTATAAAAGTGCCAGAAGCATTTGTTGTTATGTTTGAATAAACTGTACTGCCAGAAAATACATTTGTACCTAATTGTCTAAATGCATTTATTTCACTGCTACCTGAAACATTACTAAGTTCATAAAAATTTGATGATGTTTGATATAGTCTGTCAATTTGACCAAAGTTTTGAGATGATGCTCGTAAAAAATATGAACCCGAAAGTAACGAATTATTTTCATATGGTCGATTAAATCCAAATGAAATATACCATTTTTCTGAATTAAATATTGCTTCGTCAGTTCCAAGATTTAAAGTTATCTTTTTATAGGGTGAATATGGTGAAGAACCAGGACGTAAATGTAAATTTAATATTGCACCGTCTGTTGCATTAATTGCTGTTAAGTTTGCAACTATACCACCTTCACTAGCGTTTGATCCCGTTACATTTATTCTACACAAGCTTTGTGTTGTAAAATTAATTGTATTTGGTAACCATTTGTAATTTGCTTCAAATGTCCATGAACCGCTAGTTAATAAATCATCATTTCTATTGTTCGAAACACCATTAGGATAAACATCTGTCGGCTGAGAAAATATGCCAGCTATTTTAGGTTCACCTGGTTCAATACGTAAACTACTTAAAAATGGTGAACTAACAAGCGACGCAGATGTCAATTGTAACATTACGTTTGGTTCGCACTTAATTTCTCTAACAAAGTCTAAATTTTTTGTTGTTGGACCACCAAATTCACGTATTCTTACACTGTTTTCTGGATCAATACCTAAAGTACGTAAAAAAGCTTTCACAGCATATAATGTACCTTTTGATTTGATTAATTTTGGCATATTAATCAGTGTTCTTTTTAATAATTCGTCTTGAACAGTACGTAAAGATAATTCTTGTGTGTTTATTTGATTATCTATGTTTTCTGCGTATACATATTGTTCTATTGATGAATCATTAAATAAAGGTGGAAGATTTAACCCAGATTGTTTTGCTAAATTTGTTAAAAACATATTTGGCACAGTTTCAAATTCATCATATGACACATGATTTATATTTTCAAACTGATCAATGAAAATTTTACATTCATCAAAGAAACGAGCATAAATATATAAAAACGATAAAATTAAATGTGTTGATCCAATTTCACCCTGTCCCGGAAGACCTGAACCTGCATATGCATTTTGAATATTACCAAATTGTGTATTAAAACCTTCATACGATTGTCCTTGTAAAATCCAATGTTCAGGAATTAGTTTAGTTATTATATTAGGATTTGCTATATCATATGAAGACGCACTGTGTAATAAATTTTGATTTAAAGTCATAATGTCAGCATATGCTGGAAATAACACAGGAGATAAATCATCGTGTTCATATGTCATTAATGAATTTGGATCATTTTCATTGTTAATACGTAATGAACCAGTAAAATTTGCAATTATTGAATGCAAACTATTACCAGAACTGTCTAAAACAATTGCATTTATTGAACTTGATAAATCATTCACAAGAAGAGGTGGAGGTTCATTAAATTTAAAATATAACTTTAAATCATCAGAAGCAGTGATAGATTTTTGATGATATAATTCTTGATCTGTTACTGAACGTAAGGAGTGAAAAATTCTAAATTCATCAAGACTACCAGAAAGAGTTGCAAGTGGTATAATTGATGTGTTATCTTGTTGCCAAGCGCTACCAGAGCCGATATACAATGATTCATTATTAAAATCTAATTGTTCAAAAACAATTTGTTTTGAACTTTGAGCAATCTGTTGAAAATTATTAAATAATAATAATGAAGTTGATGTTTTTGTTTTATCAATTGTTGCAACAATATGATTATAGACGCCTTTACTTATTTTTGCTGTTGTCGTTATATACGTTGAACCTGATGTGAGAGAAAAACATAAGTTAGGATCGGTTATCGAACTTGCGGCATCTATATATAATGTAAATCCACAATTTGATGTTGTATTAATTTTTTGACAAATAACACTAAGAAAATTTGTTTCTTGTGGTATAAAAAAATGAGTTTCTATGCTAAAAGATTTATCTTCAGAATTTAAAATATTTTTTCCTGAGTTATTTTTTGATAGTTCAGGGAACAGTATACCGGCTTTGTCATTTACTTGAATCCAATTTCCCAATCTACTTGGATAAGATGATGTTGTTCCTTGAAAATGTAATGCGCCTTTGTATTTTGGAAATTGATCAAAAATCCAGCGCTCAAATCCTGTTAATTGATCAAAAAAATCTTCTATATCTTTTTTTGTACCGTCAAAAGGATATCCATTGATGATTTGATCAAACGTAATATTTACGAGAGCTTCTGCGCTCATTAAAAAGCAATGATTTTCAAACTGTGACCAATCAACATTTAATTGTTGACTGGATTTTAACGCTTCACCACGAGAATTAAATTTAAATGAAGATGTGCTTTCAATATTAGTAGTAACAAGATCTTGTAAGCTAGCTTTAACAGGCCGATTACCTGTCAACGATGCTTGCAAAAAAGATGGTAAATCAAATATTTTTGTAGGTGTATTAAAAAGCATATAAACTTTAATTTAAGTTATTGATTTGAAAAATATTTGAAACATTTTTATAAATGTAATCATTATCTTGTGTTGAAATCATTATATCAACAACATATGATCGTTGATTTTTAAGATTTGATGTGTCCAAATTAAAATACATTCCTTTATTATCACTTGAGGCCTTAGTAGAATTGTATACTTTATCAAATGGTATGATAATATCACTTGTTTGATTATCACGAATTTGATAATATACGTCATGTAAAACTTTTCCAGGAAGCTCAATAGGTAATTTAACAAACTTAATTAATGGTGATGTATAATCAAAAATGTTTATACGAACAACTATATTTTCATTTGTTTTATGAGATGCTCGAATACCTGATGTTGTTACAACATATTGATTATGATCTATTTTATGTGATGTTTTTTGTGATTCATAAAATGTTAATGTTGTTCCTGACATGAACGTAGTTGTAGCGTCTAGCGATGTCCAAACTGGTGTAAAATCAACAGAACCAGATTGTTGAAGTTTTAGTTTAATGTGTGTATTTATTGAAGGTACAAAAACAGACGCCGAATAAATTCCTGTTAGATTATTAACTCCTTGTGAATACTGTGAACCAGTAAAAAATAATTCATAATATCCACCTGAAATAGGCGTCATTAATTTCAATTGAACACAATTAGAACCAGTCACTTGATTTGAACTTGACATTAAATTATGTAATGCACCAAAATGATAATTGTATAAAAATACGTTATTGTTATAATCAAGTTCTAATGTTTGGGAATCGTCTTGTATTGAGTCGTCAAATCGTATCACTAATCGCGGATGTAAGTCATCATTATATGCATTTCTTCCAACAAAACGTTTTACAAAATATGTTCTAGTATCATTATCAATCGATTCACTAAAAGATATTCGAAATCCTTCGTCAGGAATCAAATTAGTCAACGTTGCTCTTAATGATTTTGTAACATCAACGTTTAAATTTTCTTCACCAGTTTGAAAATATTGTGAAGAAATTAAATCATTTGTTGTGTATAGTGTTGTAAAATAATCATGTGGCGCTGTTGACACAGAACCACTGTTGTTTGCTCCTGGTGACATCCAAACATTATTAGGATAAGAAGCAGTAATAAAATTACAAACATCAAGATCGGCATATCTAACAATATCTTTTCCACGACCTTCATCAAATGACTGTGATAGTGGACAAACATTAACAGTAAAATTTTCTGGTGTAGGCTGGCCCCCATAAATGTCACATAAAGTAAGTTGGGCGTTAAATAAAGGTGATGTTATATCGATTTTATTCTGTGATATTAACGTTCGTAGTGCGGTTAAATCAAATTTGATTAATAAACGCGTGTTTTCAACAACTGGTTGACTACCTGACATGTTTTCGCCATATAACTTATATAAGTCAAGCGTTGATGCTTTGCCCACATTCGAATTAACAGATGCAATACCATTTATTATCTTTGATGTGATATATGTATCTTTAATTGCATTTAGAATTTTAAACATATTCTATATTCTAAATATAGAATCTGATTTCTTTATGGATTTAAATTGCATATCCAACAATATCAACATCAGGATATTTTAATTCAAAAATGCCACCTTCCGGAGGAAAAATAATATCTTTTATTGTATTTGATTGAGTATCATAAACATTTGAACTATATATTTTTCCATTAAATGTATTTGTAATATTTGATACTGACAATGAATTTAACGATATTATACCTCTCACTGCTACTATGTTGTTACGAATTTCTGAAAGAATAAGAGGTTGATCTATATAAAAATGTTGAGTTCTAAAAAATTCTTTTAGTCTTAAAATTACTTGTTGCAAAACAAGCGATTTATTTAAATTAGGATCTATAACAACTTCAAACGTTGTCTGTATGTTTACTATTTGTGCATCTAAAATATCAATTGCATCATTTATCATCCTATAAGGATTTAGATACTTAACAAGGTTTAATTTTAATGAATCTGATGATAAAGTTAAAAATCCATCTGCATCACGAGATATAACAAATAATTGTGTACTTAATACATTATTTGGATTTTTTCTTATTGCAGCTCGATACACACGTCCAAAATTCGATGGCATTGTAAATACTCGAGCTATTAAATCTTGTCGTGTAACAGATCTTTCCTGCGATGCATTAGCTGATGGAATTAAAAATTTAAGTTCATCAACTGAAGGAGCATCTTCCCCGTCGACAGCTTTCATTTCATTTGAAATTTCAACAGATTGTCGAACTTGAGAAGCAACTATAGATGATGGATTGTTTGGAAAAGTCATAATCAAAGTTTCAATAGAACGAACTTCATTTGCCCCAACACAATGATCAAGCCCACCACCATAACGATACAGTACAGTTAATTCTGTGTTTGTGGTTGCTATTCCCATAGTTTTTGTTGCTAACATCTTAGCAGGATTTATTGCTTGTCTGGAAAATGTACGACGATATTTATAATTTATTGCAAACTCAGACGGATCAGGAATAATATCGTCTTCAACAGTATTTACGTTTCCACTACCAAAGGTAAGTGTCGATTTTCTATTATGTAAAGCTACATCAACTGTAAATCTATATGGAGTTGGAACGATTTGAATTGCTTCTGGAACGTCTTCTACATCATCTCGTATGTTTGGTATGTTTTTGTACACCACGTCGTCAGTTAAAGACGAAACTTCATAATATTCATTTCCATAACTGTCATTTACAGAAATAATTTGTGTAACATCTGGATTTGTTAACGTAAGTTTACGAAAAGGGACAAATGTATTATTTATAGTAAATGTGTCTGTTGCTTCTTGACCAGAAACGCATGTTCCTGCTGCGATTAAAATAAATGTTTGTATATCACCTGAATTGGTCGTTTTACCTATTTTTTGTACTGCGACGAGCGATCCATCATTATTTAATTTACGAAAATCAACGTCTTCAACAAGTACAAATATCGTTCCATTGTCAGCTGAGAATTTTGAACCAGATTTTATGACAGGAAGTGCCGATCGAGCAGGACGTGTTGTTGAATCAACTTGTTCACTTGGTACTTGTATATAAAATTGTACTTCTACGTTTGCTGGAGAAGCTCCTGTTATTGTTACACCTGAGTTACGAAGATGTCGCTCAATGTTACGTTCTTCAACAGCCAGAGAGGGGTCAAGTTCTTGGTTAGCGTGGTCCAAATAAAACGACATCGCGTCACCGACGTTAGCTGCAACGTCGATAAGGAGCCCGCCAAGCCCGTTCTCTGTGAAGTCTTGCAAATTATTCGGATAATAGCGACGGCAATAAGTTACAAGTTGTGCTCGAAAACTGTCGAAATCTCTAGCTAAATATTTTCTTTGTCTAGGTTCTTTAATGACGGTATTTTTTAAAGCCATTTAATCTAAATTTAATTATAGAATATGAACTTATTATTGACAGTCTTTTACAAATCTCCAACGGTGACCACCAGTATGTTGTCTATGTCCTAAACAACACTCGGAAATTTTTGTGTAGTTCGCGCCGGTGACGTTGTGTGCTTCTTTTATTGAAGAAAATGTATTTAAAGGATTTGTATATTCAAAGTCATTTTTTGCAAATTGTTGTGTAGCTTTAGAATTTGCTTTACTTATTTTTTCTTTAACTTCAATACGATTATTACTAATTTTTTATGCTTTACTCATATTTTCACGAGCTTGTTGAGTCGGTGGCGGACGATTTCGACCAGCAATACCAATTTTTCGTAAAGTTTCTTGTGAATAAACACCTTTTTTACTTTTTCGATGTGATACACAATGATATCCATTTGTTCCATCTCCACCTTGTGTTGAGTTATAACCGTTTTTAATAGAATCAAATTTATCAATACAATAAATTTCATACGCTTTAGCAAAAAACTCTGTATCGAACGTTTCAAGAACTTCTAAGTTCCAATTTTCTATGCCAAGTTCTCGAATATTTTTATGAAACTTATTATTACTGTTATATTCTATTGCATCACTACAATGTCCTTCCCAGCGATATTCTAATGTTGTAGAAGTAAACCCATAATAACTCATGTCAGTTACTTTACACGTAATTTTATAAACAATATATCCATTTTTCTTACGCATAAAATCTATGTAATCTTTTCTCCAAAGAAGTGGATAAATAGTTTCTTTTGTTATCTTGTTTATGTAAGTTTTACAGAACAATTTACTTGAAAATTTTATTCGTTTATTTTGATATGACATTTATTCATAATATCACAAACTAAATCTAGTTACACATCACGGAACATAAAGTATAACTTCAAGTACAGCGTCTTTGATCTTAAGCGAAGGTACGTCGTACATGATCATCAATTTTATTGCATTTATTTTTCCATTGCTTTTTGTATTATCTATGCTTGAAACAAACGAACTTAAAGCAACATATGGTATCCAAAGTCCGACGGCTGACGAAATTCGAGAAGTAGCAGATGCATCAAAATCGTCTAGACTAACATATTCTGTTAAAAGAGGTCGAAGATTAGCACCGTAGTTATATAAACAAAGACGTTCACCATAATTGGTCAAAATGAGATTCCTTAAATTATCTGCGATCTGATCTTTTATCGAATATGTTACTTCAAATATATATTTTGTTCCAGCACGAAGAGGTGTTTTAATTCCGAACATTTGAGGTGATTTGACAGTTGCTTGCGAATCACTTGTTACCTGTTCTGTTGTCTTGCCGACGTTACGAAAATTAAAATTTCCCATGTATTTAACTATTCTTGATAATCTTTTCGCTATCAATTACAACAAGTACAGGTCGTAGTTTACTTACGCTTATATCGTCATTTTGTGGTCCTGCAAACGGAATATTATAATATGTTCCTTCTGACTTGATCGCAAATTTATACGTTGTACTAATTATACGCGAACCATAATAAGAACCATTTGGTGTTGGGTTATCTTTGTCTAATGCTCCACCCCCGATGCCATTTAACGAAATTCCCATTGAACCATTAAAGTCTTCCAATACAAGTTCGGCATGAAACGGGTATGGCAAACCGTCTTTATCACCAACGATTATAAAATCTCCCTTTTTAAAAGGAGGCAAAATTTTATCACCCTTTGAACGGTCAAATAAAATAGCATTTCTTCTACGAGCTATAGAAATAAGACCGCTTAATGCAGTGCCTGCAACATATTCTTTTGTAAAGAAATTATCTTCGCCAGCTCCTCCTGCTATTAAACAACCACGAACAAATATTCCACAAGAAGATGATGTTTTAGCGAATGATAATGCTTTTGGTTTAGGATTACCGGCTTTGCCCTTATTTCCGTCGTCGTCTTTGTCTTGATATTGTCCAAGATCACCATAAGAATCGTCATTTTTATATACCATTTCAGGAAATAGCGCTGTTGTGTATTTTATTTTATCTGACGAGTAACTTACACCATCAAGTTGTTTTGCGAATTTGATTATTTTGTCTCTAGCTGTAGACGATGAAGATTCTTGTTCTGGTGGAGGAGGTGTATATCCAAATTCTTTGCCAAGAGCACCCGTCGCGCCAGCAGATGCTGATCCAAGTGTAAGACCGACTACGTCTATTACGATACATTCGACCATTTTTATCGCGAGAACTTTGTGGAGAGCAACTTGAAGAAGAGGATTAGGTCCATTTCCTTGTGGAAGAATCTTGAGTATATTTCCACAAAGAGCTGAAAATTGTAATGCAAAAAGCGGAAAAAGAGCCGTTGGTAAAAGTAATTTCGGAATTTCAAAAGGCATCTTAAGAAAAGCTTGGAACATTAATAATAAATCAGGTAACATCACTTGTGGATGAGGCAAATCAATCGAAGGAAGAGGAAATTGAGGCGGAAATGGTTGTGGAGGAATTCCAATCGCAGGAAGTTTCGCCATAAACGAAGGCAAATCAAGAGGTGTAAGTTCAAGTTTAAGAAGTAAAGCTGGTAAATTAAGTAACAAATTAGGAAATTCACCAAACTTTATAGAAGGTACGTTTAGATTTAATTTAAGTGCAAGCGCGATTGGGTCAAACATGATGGGAACAAAGGGTGACATTCCTTGCATATTAAGTTTTTGCGCAACGTCGAGATATTTGCTAACGCAATTGGCGTGAAATGCAGGAAATTTTTTGATATCATGTAAATCTGGAACAGGAAATCTAACTGGCATAGGTGGAATTTCTGGCCCACACGGCTTAAAGAATGTTGGATCAAATCCAGAACCTAAACGCATTGCGTCCATGATGTCTTGGATGAAGCGATATTTTGCACCTTTCGTAAGTGCTTTAGCACCAGGTTCAAGAACGCCCGCGTCTTCAAGGGTCATAGTCATACGTCGCTCATATGCTTCCATTTAAATCTAGAACGAGATGTACCATTTTTACAATCATATCTTATTAAATTATAATACAAATTTAATTTTTGTGATGCAATTTTCATTGATTCAAATATTTCAATTATTTTTCCTGTTAAATCAAATTGAATAATATAATTTGCATGTGATTTTCGTTGTGTATACATATCATTAAATACATATCTCCATTTAAATCCACCAGCATGTTTACGTTTTCCTTGACAACATGCTGAAATATGTCTTATATTTGTGTGATTAAACGCATCTGTGATAGATTTAAATGTTTCTATCACATGTAATCCATCTAGCGATAATTTTTCAACTGGATGACTATTTTTTTGTTTAATTTGTGTTTTAGTATGTTCTGTTGGACTTAAATGTTGACTACTGTCTTTCATTTTTTGACGAGTTTCATCTGTTGGAATAAATTCCATATTTGCATCACTAAGAGATTGACGATGTTCTAAAGATAATGGAATGTTTCTTCTACTGTCACCTATTTTTTTACATATTTCTGGTGGTCTTTTTCTATTTCGCCAATAATCACCCATAGGTTTTCTTTTTTCAATGGGATGGTGATATTCATTTGTTCCTGAACCACCAATTGTCATATTATATCCATTTGGAACTTTTGAGTTATACCATTTAATCCAAAACATTTCGGCAGTATTTGCCTCTTTTTGTGTTAAAAGATTTTCTTCAAGAACTTCATGTGTCCAATGTTCTTTTCCAAACTCTCGAATCGCAGTTGGAAAATCGAGTTGAGAATTCGCCTTGGCAGCTTTTAAATGTCCTCTATTCCATCGACTTATCATTGAATGTTTAGTTTGACCAATATAACTCATTCCAGTTATTGTACATGTGTGTTTATAAATTAAAAATTTAATCATAATAATTTCATTATAATATACATAAAGTCTATGTACACATGGTCATTTTACTAAAATTCTATCACCCCATGCGCCCTGCCCGGGGGTGCCCGTTATCATCTGCCCGCCCATCGTTGATATTGGGCCTATACCTGACACTTTTCCACTAGTTCTATCGAGTTTACAAGGTTGATCACTGACAAATATTCCTCTACTTGCATCTTCTCCCCCAAGTAACATCGCGCCCTCGGCACCTGGTTTAATCACAATATCACCATTTGCTTTAATCGCAAGTGATGCCCATTTAGACACATCGTCACTTTCAATCATATTTCCAGCTGCATCACGTTCAAACGAAGTTACATAAAACACAAGATCACTTCTCGCGATTAATCGCACCTTGTCAGACTTAAATACTATTGCAGAATCACCCGATTTATCTGAAGTTAACGTCGATTCATCAGCGCCTCTGTCAGATATTTTTCCACCTGACGTTTCATCTTGTAAAAAAACTTCGTTAAATTTATTTAATCCAAAATTGACATCGACAAGAGTCTTACCAGCAATTAAAACTCGTGATCTATCGTTTTTATAATCGATGTCGCCTTCATTGTCGAGTAATTCGCTTGGTGATTTTGCTAGTTCTTCACGTTCGAGTGTATTTTTTACTTTTTTCCCCGACGTGAGTTCTGTTTGTCCTCTCCCTACAACAAGATCTATTCGTCCCGTACCGGTTCCTTGCACTTCATTTTGTGGTCGTTTAATACCCAAGCCAGTGTCAGGATCAACATC
>WSSedB1CaDRAFT_10000699_pt1 | contig 13922 bp, 13 predicted proteins | sample WetSurSB1Cattail_FD_9460 | JGI IMG/M metagenome (IMG submission 9460)
GTAGAGCGCCTGACGAATTTCGGACTGAAAAACAACAATCAGCAGGATAATCAGAACCGTCCCCAGTTGTTGAAGAATCCAGCTCGTCATATACAGACCAAGAAAGCGGGTGGCGAAGTAAATCAATGTTACCACCCCTAATCCCAACAACACCTGCATGGCACGCGTCCGGTAAAACCACGAATATAGCTGGTAGAGCAGGAAGGTCATGATCAGGATATCGGCTACATCCTGGATGCGAATATACGGCGCCGTCACGTATCAGTTCTCCTTTGATTTTGCGCCCGGCTTGTTGAGCGTCGGATATTCCTGCCCAGTCACGATTGAATTATTTCCCACCAACAGCCCGACAACTACCGCCACAACCTTTTTCACGCACTGTCTCCGTTTTAATTTTTCTGGTCTTATATCCTCTGAGTATGCTACAAGGCAAAAGATTAGCTGTATACCATCATACTTCCGCAAAGGGTAGCGTAAACATGTTCAGGCTTTCCGAAAAGGGCGAGAAGATCCAGCAGATGTTCGGCGCCATCGCACCACGTTATGACTTCCTCAACCGGCTGCTCAGCTTTGGCATTGACCGGCGCTGGCGCACGGAGGCGGTACAACTTCTCAGTTATCGGAAGGGATCGAGGATTCTGGACGTGGCCACCGGCACCGGCGACGTTGCTCTTGAGATCGCGCGAACAACACCGTTATCTGTCAGAATCACAGGAGCCGACTTTAGCAAAGAGATGGTTGAACTGGGAAAAGAAAAGGTTGCTGCATCGCCCTATGCGGGACGGATCGATTTTCAGGTTGCTCCTTGCGAGGACCTCCCCTTTCCGGACAACACCTTCGATTCGATTACCATTGCATTCGGGATCAGGAACGTCGTGGACAGGCGACTGGGACTGGCGGAAATGCGGCGGGTACTGAGGCCCGGGGGCAGGATGATAATCCTGGAGTTTTCCACACCGCGTTCAGACCTGTTCAGGTGGATTTACTATTTCTATTTCCGGCGGCTGCTGCCGATGATCGGCGGTCTTTTTTCACGCTACAACGCCTACAAATATCTGCCCGACTCAGTGTTGGAATTCCCCTCGATTGAGGAATTCTCCCGCATGATAGCCGCGACCGGCTTTCAAAACATTCAGGTCCGCGAGCTTACCTTTGGTATCGCCAGCATCTACGTCGGAGAAAAAATAGACAGTTAGACCTTAAAGCGGTTCTCCGTTCCCACCAGGAGCCGTTTGATATTTCCATGATGCTTGACAATCACAACCGCGGAGATGATCAGCGTTACCAGAAATATGGTTCTGTCGCCATCCAGAAGCGCCACAGCCAGCGGCATCACCGCCGCCGCCATGATTGATCCCAGCGAAACATATCTCCAGACAAGCATCAGCCCCACAAACACCGCAAGAGCAAAGAGCACGGCCAATGGTGAAAGCACCAGAAAGACTCCCAACGCAGTAGCGACTCCCTTCCCTCCCCTGAACACCAGAAAGATGGAAAATACATGGCCGCAAAAGGCCGCCAGCCCGACCCAGGCGGCGTATTCGACCGGCAGGGAGTAATGCTTGACCAGCAACACCGGAATTGCCCCTTTGAAACAGTCACCTGCCAGGGTCATGGCTCCAATCGAACGCCCGACTGTGCGATAGAGATTGGTGGCGCCGATATTGCCGCTCCCTTCCTTGCGCACATCGACCCCACAGATCTTGCCCAACAACAGTCCGGTCGGTATGGAGCCAAGCAGATAGGCAGCCGCGAGCATGACCACAAATGCCATGTGAGCTGTTCCCGTCAAGGCTTGTCGATGACCTTTTTGATTTCTGGCACAAATTTACTCTTGGAATACTCCTTTAACAAACGGGAATATATCTCGCGCCCTTTTGCATTCTGTCCGTCATCCACATAGGCTTGGCCGAGATAAAAGAGCGTCTCATCACTGCGCGGCAGGTCAACAAAGCTGTACAAAGCCCTTTCCAAACGGGCAATAGCGGCCGGATATGATTTGGTCCGCAAGTAATACCTGCCCACGTAGAGTTCATATTGGAGTTGTTTATCGCGACACGCGCGGATCTTATCCTGTACCTCCAGGGTATTTGCTCCGTTGGGATATAGTTTGAGGTAAGATTCAAATATGGCCAGTGCGTTCTTGACCGGTGTTTGATCTGTGTCAATCCCCTTAATCTGGCTAAAATAGCTGAGCCCCTGACCGAACAGAGCGTATCCAACCAATTCGTGACTGGGGTGCAATTTTCGAAAATTTTCATACTCGGCCGCCGCCTCAATGTAGTCTTTATTGAGGAAGAAGGCATCGGCAATGTTTATCTCCGTACGGGCAGACATCTCGGGCGGAGGAAAGCTCTCCTTGACCCGCTTCCACTGTGCCAGGGCATCTTCGTATCTCCCTTTTTGAAAAGACACCTCGCCATCCCTGTACAGTTCGTTGACCGGCTTGTTCAGTTTGAGATCTGAACACCCCTGAAGTAGGAATGCCGTACCGATAAAAACTAAAAAAATCTTGAATCGTATCTTCATACCTTCCCCATGCGTCCTGAAACGTCTCTATTGACACCTGTCTCTTACAGGATACCTTCGCCGAGCTTGTCAGCCTGCAGGCGGGCAATAATGCCATGAGTCAGCCAGACAGCCGGAGCAGTCGGTTTCCACGACCCATGCACAATCAGCTTGCCGGTTGACCGAAAAACGACCTTGGATAACTCGGCACACACCAGTTGCTTCTGGTCGGCATGCATCCCCATCAGCTCGGCGGATGCGGCCAGCATCAGCTCCGCCTGTTCCCGGGTGTTGTGATGCGGCCAAGACGCAAAGTCCAGCATTTCCGCAACGACCGGTGATGAAAGATAGGCATCTGCACGTTCCAGCATTCGCTCCAGGGTTTCCCCCTCTTTCAACAAAGCCCGACAACGCTCGAATAGAGGTTCGGCCGCATCACCAAGGGTGGCGCGAATGGCGCTGAGCAGCGGATAGAGCGAGATTTCCACGCCCAGAAAAAGTGCACTGGAATTGGTCAGAATCTCGGGACAATTAAACACTGCGGCAGTTATTCCCTTTTCTGATGCTTCCTTGGCAATATCTTCAAGGCGTATCTTGGCCCACCCCTGAACGTATGGGGTGTACGATTGCCAGAGAAATTTGCCATCTACCAGCACCTCGGTGCCGTGATAGCCATAGGCGGAGTAGTTGACACGCCTTCCCGCGGCGCTGTTGCGTTGACGCAACGCAGCGGTTTCTTCGATCAAATAACGGAAGGTATCGGCGGAAACCTCGTTAAAGCTGGCGTCACAGAGCCGCCCTAAATCACTGTTCCAGAAATCGGCCGACGCCAGGAATTTGTCGCCGGTACCCTTGAAAACGCGGTTGAGCAGCGGCATGAAGACACGCGCACGGGGGATTCCACCCGCCATGGTATGGGAGATCAGGACATTGACATTGGCCGGTATCATGGAGTCAAGTTGCTGGACTATCTGTCGCAACGCTCCACGAAAACGTGCCGTACCGGCAGCTCTGGCCTTCTCAATAACGTCAGCGCCAATCTTAATGGAATTCCAGCCGTCCGGCTTGGCTTTTTTGAGTTGTTCCGCAATTGACGGCTGCCCGTCAACCGACTCCATGTCAAATCCGGCTTCCAGCGGCACATTGATAATCGTGCCCCCCAGATTTGCCTCCGCGGCTGCCAGCTCCTCGGCTGTCAACGGACGCAGTGTGCCATCCGGGTCACGCCGCCCCACGGTCATACCGATCACAGTCATACCGATACGCTTTGCCTCATCGACCAAACCGTTCGCATAACCGCGCCCGAAGAGTTCTCCCGCCAGTACTAAAACATCCCCCGCCTTATATCCCGCCACTTCCGGCAACTGCTGCATTGGTCTGTAATCAGTCATCTGTTCCTCCGCATTGAGTATCCAGCTAATAAGGTATACCGAATAATAACTCTTAACACGAACCACCACGGAATGTGAACAGAAAAAGCTGATTCCCGCTGCGCGTGACAAGGTGTCAAAAGCGTGCTATTGTGCACTTGGTAGCAGATTGAATGGACAAACCTGATGCCTATTATACAGATGGAGCGGTATTACCCAAGTGGCAAAGGATAAGCCCCCCACAACCCAAGCAATACGGCACTTGCGGCAAGAGAATGTAGCTTTTACCGGTCACCTTTATACCTATGTAGAAAAAGGGGGCACGACAGTCTCGGCACGTGAACTGGGAGTTGATGAGCACCGCGTGATCAAGACACTGGTAATGGAGGACGAGCATCGCTCTCCCTTGATCATCCTGATGCATGGTGATAGGCAAGTATCTACCAAGGAACTGGCGAGGGTTATCGGCGCCAAACAGATCACCCCCTGCACTCCGGAAACGGCTCACAAGCATACCGGTTATCTGGTAGGCGGCACATCCCCCTTTGGGACACGCCGTCAGATGCCAGTCTACATGGAAGAAAGTATTGCCGAACTATCAGAGATCATTATCAATGGAGGAAAACGGGGTTACTTGGTGCAAATGGCGCCGATGGAGTTGATTAGGGTGCTGAAACCGACCTTGGTGAAGGTCGGTATATAACTGAGGGGAAAAATAATGCTTCGCAAGGCACAAATACATGATGTAAGGGATATCCAGAAGTTGCTGGTCGTCTACGCCAACAGAGGAGATATGCTTTCCCGCTCGCTGTCGGAACTGTACGAGTCACTGCGCGATTTCTACGTCTATGAGGAAGACGGCAAGCTTCTGGGAACAACCGCCCTGCACATCGTCTGGGAGGATTTGGCGGAAGTACGGTCCGTGGCTGTGGCCGAGAACATGACCCGCACCGGCATTGGCCGCAAGCTTGTTCAGGCGTGCATTGACGAGGCCCGCCAACTGGGGTTGAAACGGATCTTCTGCCTGACCTACCGGCCTGATTTTTTCTCGAGCCTTGGCTTTCGCCTGATAGACAAATCTGAGCTTCCCCACAAGGTATGGGGTGACTGCATCAAGTGCGTCAAGTTTCCGGACTGCGATGAAAATGCCATGATCCTGGATCTTTGAGGCGATTTTCTCACCAAGAATATGTGCGCCTCTTCCTTGTAGCTGGCGCACAAACAACACGGGGCGACCAATTGGTCGCCCCGTGTTGTTTCAAAACTGACATATTTTAAGCAATCAAACAGATGTATGCCGGCTATGCCGCGCTTTGCGCCTTGAGCGCCTCCATCTGATAATAGGCTCGCAAGGCATCCACAATTTCAGCAATATCCCCGGTCATAATTGCATCCAGCCGGTAGAGCGTCAGCCCGATACGGTGATCAGTCATACGTCCCTGAGGAAAGTTGTATGTTCGGATGCGTTCGCTCCGGTCGCCGGATCCGACCTGCTGCTTGCGATCGGCCGCCAGCTTGGCGTTATGATCTTGCAGGAGGGTGTCCATGATGCGGGTCTTGAGGACCTTCATGGCCTTGGCACGGTTTTTTATCTGGCTGCGTTCCTCCTGGCAGGCCACCACCGTGCCGGTGGGCAGATGCGTGATGCGCACAGCCGAGTCGGTGGTATTTACATGCTGCCCACCAGCGCCGGAAGAGCGATAAACGTCAATCTTCAGATCAACAGGATTGATTTCTATATCCACATCCTCAGCCTCTGGCATGATGGCCACGGTGCAGGCACTGGTATGGATGCGCCCCTGAGCCTCGGTCTCCGGCACGCGTTGCACACGATGGGTGCCTGATTCGTACTTAAGCTTGGCAAAGACCCCTTCCCCTTCGACGGAAGCGATGATTTCCTTGAAGCCGCCCCGTTCCGACTCGGAAGCCGAGATCGTCTCTACCTTCCAGCGGTTGGTGTCGGCAAAGCGGGAGTACATGCGGAACAGGTCGCCGGCAAACAGTGCTGACTCGTCCCCGCCGGTGCCAGCGCGGATTTCAAGAATGACGCTCTTGTTGTCGTTGGGGTCTTTGGGGAGCAGCAGCAGCTGAATATCGGCCTCAAGTTGTTCTTTTTCCGCCTCAAGGTTTTTCAGCTCCTCTTCGGCCATCTCCTTCATATCCGCATCGGCCAGCAACTCGCGGTTTCCCTCTATCTCCTCCAGCACCTTGCGATAGCGGCGAAAAACCGTCACCAAATCGGTCAGATCGGCGTGTTCACGGGACAGCTTGCGGAACTCGGGTTGATTGGATATGACCGTCGGATCGGATAACAGCGCCTCCAACTCTTGGTAGCGGCGCTCCAGCTCTTCAATCTTGTCGAACATTACACTAAACCTTTCTATTTAAACAACCAATCTATCATCGGCGTACCCGGCATTGACCTCCAGCGCCTCATCCAGCGACCTGATGGCCACTTCCAGCTGCGCATCATCCGGTTCGCCGGTGGTCAAACGCTGCAGAGCCAAACCAGGCGCGATAATCAGCCTGACCAGCGGATTTGCTTCGTTCTTGGCGCTCCATTTGAGAAACTCATAGGAGATACCGGCAATCAACGGCAGCAGCACGATGCGCGAACCGGCCTTGAGATAGAACGGCCAGAGCTTGGGAATCATCGAGAAGACCGCGATGCTGACCAGCATAACAATCAGCAGAAAACTAGTGCCGCAACGCGGATGCAACCGGCTGTAACGGCGCACATTCTCCACAGTCATCTTTTCTCCTGCTTCAAATGCAAAGATGGATTTATGCTCGGCGCCATGATACTGAAAAACCCGCTGGATATCCTTCATACAAGAAATGCCCCAAATATAGATCAGAAAGACGATCACCCGGATAAAACCGTCAACCAGATTGAAGACAATATTGTTATCACTTATAAAGGCAAGCTGCGTCAGTAATTTGGTGGCGTAGAGCGGAAGAACAAAAAAGAGGCCGATGCCGAAACCAAATGCAACTGCCATGGTACCGGCCATGGTCCAGGATGAAAGTTCCTTGCCACCATTTCCCCCCTCCTGCTCCTCTTCAGTCATGGCTTCGTTGGCGGAGAAATTGAGCGCCTTGATACCTGTTATTAGCGACTGAAACAACGCCACCGCACCGCGCACGATCGGCAGTTTGACGATCGGATAGCGCTCCGACAACGGAACAACCGCCTCACGCTTTACCACAATCTCACCATTAGGCCTGCGAACAGCAATGGCAACAGAACGCGGGGCCCGCATCATCACGCCCTCAATGACCGCCTGACCGCCAACATTAATCTTTTTCATTCAAACCCCTTTGACGTAAAACGTTACTCCAGTTTTTCGAAATAATCCCGGATCTCTTTGGTCTGACCGCAACAAAACGTCCCTTCCGGACAAGGCCCCTTGACACAGCCCGGACCGGCCGCACGAAAGATGGCCGGAGCAATCTTTTTCACAAGTCGCAGCATCTCCACAGCCATCTCCCGGATCTCCCACTGGGCCCGCTGACAACAACGCAAAGCAAAGAAGTGTAACAGTTCACGGGCATTCATGCTCATAACGATCTTGGTTTCAGTGGCGTTGGGCAGGATGTAACGGGCATCCTCGGGGGGGATCCCCATATCCACCAACTGGGCATAGGCCTTGTGCACCGTCTCGGACATGAAAGCAAAAATCTGCCGAGCCTCGACGTTATCCGCGATGGTATCCGGCATGATCGAGGTAAACTCATCCTTATGCGACACATAGCGCTGGGATTGCTGGGAAAATGAGGCCAAGCGGTGCCGCACCAACTGGTGGGAGGTCACACGAGAGATCCCTTCTATCCCAAAGGTAAACGTGGCATGTTCCAGCACCGAATGATGACCGAGGGACATGATCTTATCGAGAAACGATTCGATGCTGGAAGAGTCAAGCTTCTGCCGCAACTCCGTAATGGATGAGGGTGAATAGCAGAGCCGTGCAGCCAACGCAACGACTTTTTCGGGTTCCGGGGTATATGAAAGAAGTTCGATATTCATGGAAATAAAGGGGGGCGGCGACAGATCAACGCGCCATGACGTAAGTATTCAGCAAGGGAACAGAAAAAGGGGATTTTGCCCTGTTGTGACAAAATCCCCTTTCCATTGTGGTGGTGTACGTTGCTAAACTTGGCCGTAGCGCCGTTTGAAACGCTCTACACGGCCAGCGGTATCGATCAATTTCTGTTTACCGGTAAAAAACGGATGACAGGCGGAGCAGATCTCGGTATTGATCTCCTTACGCGTGGATCGGGTTTGAAACATGTTGCCACACACGCACTTAACGGTGGCATCGGAATACATCGGGTGGATACCTTCTTTCATCTCTTCCTCCTTGATATTATCGGTGCAACAAAAACGAACGCAACGATTCACCAACTTTGAATCTTAACGATTTGGGCCAGTATTTACAATCTATTTTTTCTATTTTGACATGGAATCCAAAAATTCCTGATTTGTCTTGGTTGCGGAAAGTTTTTCCAGCAGGAACTCCATACTGTCCACCACATTCATGGGATGGATGACTTTGCGAAGAATCCAGATACGGTTCAGGGAGGTCTTGTCTATAAGAAGCTCTTCCTTGCGGGTGCCGGACTTGTTGATGTCAATGGCCGGGAAGGTTCTCTTTTCCACCAGCTTTCGTTCAAGATGCAGCTCCATGTTACCGGTGCCCTTGAATTCCTCGAAGATAACTTCGTCCATCTTGCTACCGGTATCCACCAGTGCCGTGGCAATAATTGTCAAAGAGCCGCCTTCCTCGATATTGCGGGCAGCACCGAAGAAACGTTTGGGTTTGTGCAATGCATTGGAGTCCACCCCCCCGGAGAGTATTTTTCCGGATGGTGGGATGACGGTGTTGTATGCCCGTGCCAAACGGGTAATGGAATCAAGGAGTATAACCACGTCGCGTTTGTGCTCGACAAGACGCTTGGCCTTTTCGATGACCATCTCGGCCACCTGCACGTGGCGAGTTGCGGGTTCGTCAAAGGTTGAGGAGACTACCTCACCGTTTACCGAACGCTGCATGTCGGTAACCTCTTCCGGGCGCTCGTCGATCAGAAGCACAATCAGATAGACCTCGGGGTGGTTGGCGGCAATTGAATTGGCAATATTCTGGATCAGCATGGTTTTGCCGGTGCGGGGCGGCGCCACGATCAGGCCGCGCTGTCCCTTGCCGATGGGGGCTACCATCTCGACCACACGCATGGGAAGATTGTCACTGCCGGTTTCCAGCTTCAGTTTTTCCTCAGGATAGAGCGGGGTCAGGTTGTCGAAGAGGATCTTGTCACGCGCTACTTCGGGGGGTTCAAAGTTTATCGATTCCACCTTGAGCAGCGCAAAATAGCGTTCGCCTTCCTTGGGGGGACGGATCTGGCCTGAAACAGTATCACCTGTGCGCAGATTGAATCGCCGGATCTGGCTGGGAGAAACATAGATGTCATCAGGCCCCGGAAGGTAGTTGTAATCCGTGGCACGCAGAAAACCAAAACCATCCTGCAGGGTTTCCAGAACACCTTCTCCATAGATCATGCCGTTTTGTTCCGTCTGGGCATTGAGTATGGCGAAAATCAGATCCTGTTTTCGCAGGCTGGAAGCCCCCTCAATATTGAGATCACGGGCAATGGAGTTAAGCTCGTTGATCTTTTTGCCTTTTAATTCCTGTAGGTTCATCGGTTCTCCTGCATGTTCACGGACATGCGCAATGCGGCTGCAAAAGTAGATTTTCAGCGGGGCGAGGCTGCGAATAAATTAGTTGATTTCAATGTTTGGCTCTGATCTCAAAGCGGCAGTGGAAAGGGATCATATTTTGACTAGGTGGCTTCCTGCGTGAAAAAGCTCAATACACTTGGAGATTCTTATCAAGTTTAGCGATAGGTTGTCTGAGGTTGAATCAAATTGATACTGAGACATAGATGTAAAGAGGTTATATAAAAGTACCTTCAATGTCTTTGGCTTGTCAACAAAAAAACCTGCGAAAGAGATTTTTGAGTCATGCTTGAAACTCAGCCAAAGTTCGCTAGAATTGTTATTCATGTTCGACCCCATATCGATCTGTAGCGTAACGTAAGCACACACAACACTCAACAACCTTGCGCAATCGCTGTAGCGCGGGTTTGTGGCGTGATAAGCCGGGAGCGCGGGGAATACAATTGAATGTTTTGATTGTTGACGTAAATGCCAACGACCGGGAAATGTTGCGTTCAGCCCTGGAACACCATGGCTGCACTATCATCGAGGCCGTTGATGGTCTGGAAGGGCTTGATTGTGCCATTCATCACCAACCGGACATCATAGTATCCAACACAATCATGCCGCGCATGGATGGATTTCAACTACTCTGGGCGTTGAAATCCGACCCGAAACTCACGTCTATTCCTTTTCTATTTTATTCCGGCACTTATACAGGTGAACAGGAAACCAAGCTTGCGCTGTCAATCGGGGCAGAGGCCTTTATTGTCAAACAGGATGCCCCCCAAGAAGTTTGGGAGTGTATCAGCGCGGTTTTACTATCAGGGAAAGCACGTCAGGAACCACATGTTTATCCAGACATAAATAAAAACGCCGGGAATTACCTTTGGGAATACAGCCGGATCAATGCAACCAAGCTGGAAGAAAAGGTGCGGGAACTTGAAGAAACCCTGATCCAACGTAGAAAGGACGAGGAAGAGCTTCGTACCCTCCATGAGAAGCTCGCCCTGGAGATTGCCGAACATAAGCGGGCGGAAGAGAAAATTAAAGAGATGGAACAGGAGATTGCCGCAATCTTTAAGGTAGCTCCCTTTTTAATGCGTCAAACCCATAAAATGGAATCGGCCGGCTTTCTTACCGGCAGCATCGCCCACGAAATCAGTAATCTTCCCCTGATTGCAGTGGAGACAGAAGAAGAAACAAAAAAACCAGAGGTGATATTCCCCAGGGTAGGAAAGGAAACCATCCTGCTTGCCGAAGATGACGAATCGGTACGGAACATGGCGATGGCGCTACTTCAGCATTTTGGCTACGAGGTGATCGTGGCAATCGATGGGGAGGATGCCGTTATGAAATATAAGGAACATGCGGAAAAAATCCACCTGCTCCTCTTCGATCTGATCATGCCGAAAAAGACCGGAAATGAAGCCTACGATGAGATCAGGAGACTTAAATCCGACATAAAAGTAATGTTTGCAAGTGGCCATATCCAAGAAACAGCCAAGCAGAAAATATTGACAAACAATAATGCCACGTTTATTTTCAAGCCCTATTTACCAACGGTTTTTTTACAAAAAGTTCGGTATATACTGGATAAAGTAAAAACATAAAATTCCGGTTTCCATGCAATGTTATCGGGTTGCCGGACATATATGCCGATGTTCCGGACATCGCACCTTTTCCCTTGACACCATCCTGAAAATTGTATATTTGTTTATACCTATTTTTTAAGACTGTTTCCCTTATTTAAACATTTATGCCTCTTTGGCCATCCAAAGAGGCATATTTAACGGCGGTGTAGCTCAGTTGGTCAGAGCAAGCGACTCATATTCGCTAGGTCCGGAGTTCAAATCTCTGCACCGCCACCATTGAAAAAAACAGCTAACCACATTCACGTGGTTAGCTGTTTTTGCATGCAATTCCAATTTCCTCCAAACGCGACATTTCTTTGCCGGTTTCAGAACACCTCTGAATCACCCTTCACAAAACCTCGCCAAGCAGTTGTTCAAATTCAACCACATTGTTAACCGGAGGCCGGCAGGCCCCCTTGGTGCAAACATATGCGGTCGGATGGCCGTCGATCACCCGATAGCCATTGTGATCCCCCTCCTTCCTGAATCGAAGAACAAGACCTGGAACATACAACCCGTGAATAATACGCAACATCTCTTTGGTAGCCGCGTCCTCTCTGTCGCCAACCAGGGTAATATCCACATCCGGACCGAGAAAAAAATCAAGGGCATTCACCATCTGGAGATGGGCAACTGGCTGCTGCTTGACATTCCCCATGCATGAATTCAGACACTGTTCCCCCGCGCGAAGCAGTTTTTCATCAAAGGTGATTTTCCCCAGTTTCAGCAGACACAGACAAGCAATCGAATTCCCGGACGGGATTGCCCCGTCATAAATGCTCTTCATCCTCACGAGAACATCGCCAACATCCGAGCCAGTATCATAGAAGCCACCATTTACCTCGTCACTGAATAGTTCAAGGATTTCACCGGCAAGCGCTACCGCCTCGCCAAGAATTTCCGTGTCACCGGTAGCCTGGAACAGCTCGATCATCCCCCAACATAAAAAAGCATAGTCTTCCAGAAACGCGGAAACAGAAGCTTTACCCTGGTGATAGCTTCGCAGTAACCGCCCTGCCGGGCTGCGTAGATTCGTTCGCACAAAACGTGCCGCGCTTTCTGCCGCCTCAAGTAGTCCAATATCTCCGCTCGCCGCCCCCCCCCGAGCCAAGGCGGCTATCATAAGCCCGTTCCAGGAAGTGATAATTTTTTCATCACGAAACGGCATTATGCGTTTTTTGCGCACATTCAGAAGCTTTGAACTGGCATCCGCCAAGCGGATGTCGAGATCCTCGGAGCTTAAACCATTTTCCCTGGCAACCATAGCAGGAGAATAGGGTATATGCAGAACATTGCTCCCCTCGAAATTACCGGCCTCGGACACACCATAAACCTGACAGAAAAGCCGGCTTGATTCCTCATCCAGCTGCTCCTCAATCTCTTTGCGAGTCCAGAGATAATATTTTCCTTCCCTACCCTCGGAATCCGCGTCAAGCCCCGAATAAAACCCGCCTTCAGGCGATGTCATATCACGCAAAACAAACGTAAATATCTCCGTGGCCGTTTCTTTCAGGTAGATGTCGCCAAAAGCCTGGAACGCCTCCAAATATGCCATTGCAACAAGTGCCTGATCATAAAGCATCTTTTCAAAATGGGGAATCCGCCATTCCTGGTCTACGGTGTAGCGGTGAAAGCCAAAGCCGAGTTGATCGTAAATGCCCCCGTCACGCATCATGCGCAGAGTAAATTCGACAATATCCTCCACATCGGGATTGCCTGTCCGAAGCCACATGCGCAGTAAAAACAAGATATTGCCCGGCAGTGGAAACTTTGGTTTTTCACCAAATCCACCTTGCATGGAATCATACATTCCACCGAGGGTTGCCAAAGCACTGTCCAGAACTTTGCCAAAATCGGTTTCTCCAACCGGTGATGAAGTCGGCATTTCGTCGAAAACCTTAACGACTGCGGCGCAATTCTCGTCTATCAGATCTCGACGCGTTTGCCAGACCTCCATGAGCTTTTCCAGTGTTTCGGCAACCCCCAGCACACCGTTGTGACCCTTCTTGGGAATATAGGTGGCTGCATAAAAAGGCTTGCGATCGGCTGTCAAAAAGATCGTCAATGGCCACCCCGCGCTGCCTCCGGTCAGCACCTTGGCTGCGGTCATATAGAGAGAATCGATGTCGGGGCGTTCCTCGCGGTCCACCTTTACCGGCACCACGTATTGATTGATGACCGCTGCAACATCCGGATCCTCGAAGGATTCATGCGCCATGACATGGCACCAGTGGCAAGTGGCATAACCAATGGAAACCATAACCGGTTTATCTTCCCGGGCCGCCTTGGCAAACGCCTCATCCCCCCATTGATACCAGTCCACCGGGTTATCGGCATGCTGCAACAGATAGGGACTGGCGGCAAAAATCAACCGGTTGAATTCAGCTCCGCCATCCGCGGGCAAAGCGCTTTTATCCAGACTGATGAACCTTCGTATTCTTGCATTTTCGTCCTTATCCTTGAGCATGCTCTCCATTACGTTCCTTTCCCCGCCGGGGCGGCCTGAATGCAATTGATAAAATCATCTATTCAATATCGGTCATTAAAACAAAATGTCAAACGCGAAGACGCGATACTGTTTTTCGAAGCAATCAAGCACAAATATCGAGTAGGGTGAGATGAGAGGATCAGTCTCATCTCAGCCCTCTCACAGAACCGTACGTACGGGCCTCGTATACGGCTCATGTTCATTCTATT
>WSSedB1CaDRAFT_10000700_pt1 | contig 13914 bp, 9 predicted proteins | sample WetSurSB1Cattail_FD_9460 | JGI IMG/M metagenome (IMG submission 9460)
GCTAAATGCGCCACTGCCGATAAATCCATGACCTGCTGCACGCTGCTTTCAGCCAGCATGGCAAAACCTGTCTGCCGCGTCGCCATCACATCGGAATGATCGCCAAATATACTTATAGCATTCGCTCCAACGACTCTGGCACTAACATGAAATACGCCCGGCAGCAGTTCCCCAGCAATTTTATACATATTAGGAATCATCAGCAGCAATCCCTGTGAAGCCGTATACGTCGTAGTCAAGGCCCCTGCCTGCAGCGACCCATGTACCGCTCCCGCTGCTCCTCCTTCCGACTGCATTTCTACAACCTCAACCATCTGTCCAAACAAGTTCTTTCTCCCTTGTACAGCCCATTCGTCCACACTTTCCGCCATATTCGAGGATGGTGTAATCGGAAAAATTGCGGCTACGTCCGTGAATGCATACGATATATACGCTGCAGCTGTATTTCCATCCATTGTCTCCATTTTTCTTTTCATAATAATTTTCTCCTTTTCTCTGTGACCCTATAAGTTTTTATCTGTAAATTTAATTCCACTTAAACCGTTTATTTTTATCAACCGAAATATTCTTATCCGCGATATCCTTCTTTAAAATTTTATAAAATGACACTAAAAGCAAAGTTATAACAAACAGCATCGGAATAGCAAATACCGAGGTAACCGATTGTATGGTTTTTAAAACATTTAATCCAGGCACCATATGTTCCAGAAACAAAATACTGACTGGCAGCAACAGCACCAAAAAGGCCCAAAAAACTTTATACCATTTATTGGCTTCTTCATCATTTTTCAGGTTTCTTGATGTAAGTATCGACACAACTGTAGACGCTGCCGTAGCTCCGCAGGCCAGCGTAATAAATACCACTGCCATGTATACGGCAATCGCAAGACCTGAAAAAGGCAGCGTCTTTAAAATAGCTAATACAGCCGCATTATTACCACTATCGATAACGATTTGTGACAGATTCAGTGTTCCTGTAAGCTCCAGATTTATTCCATAATTTCCAAGTACTGCAAAAGCCAGCCAGCACGCCAGCGATGTCCATATACACCTTACGATGGCAATATCCCGAAACGTACGCCCATAAGATACACGTGCCAGCCACAATCCATCTGAAATTGTACACCCCACATACCACGCCCAATAAAAAACGGTCCACTCCTGAACAAAGCCGGTTTGTGCAATTGCATCCGTATTAAAGCTCATATGCACAAACTCGCGGATATTCGTTCCGATTGCCATTACGAAATTATTTAAAATAAAGGATTTTGGCCCGACCAAAAATACAAAAGCAAAAAACACGATAGCCAATTTAACATTAAAGTCGCTGATAATGCCAATTCCTTTAGCAATACTTTTAGATGTTGACAAAATAAAGAACAAACAAAATATGAGAATTACCGCTATTCGCAATTCAAAAGTAACGGGTATTCCTAGTAAATACCCGGCAAGCTCCGCTAAAATTGAAGTCCCCAGGCCTACGGTACAAACGAGCCCGCCAATATACCCAAAAGCAACGATTCCATCTATTCCTGTCCTTATAAATCGGAGCAGCAGACTATTCCCTTTCAACATCGGCTTGCAAAGATCCGACAAATTCAAGGAATCTACTTTTTTATTCCAAAAAATATAGCCTAAAGCCAGTGACGCAGGCAAATAAATAGCCCATGCAGAAAATCCCCAATGAAACATCCCATAAGCTGAGGCATATTCATAAGCTTGCACTGACATGGGTTCAACACCAAAAGGGGGTGTTTTAACATAATACATCCACTCGACCATACCAAATATCAAAATTCCGGCGCCTGCTGCAGAACACATATTCATAGCCGCCCAAGTAAAAAATTTGTAATGCGGCTTAGCATCAGGTCCGCCCAGACGGATATCTCCATATTTCGAAAACATGATAAACACAGCAAATACCGCACTAAGAAAAGCAATCAGCATAAACAGCCAGGGAAGATTCAATGTCATGACTGAATAAAAAACATTGATGACAGCAGCACTTGCATCTGGAGAAACTACCATCGGAATAACCATAGCAATCAATAATCCCACAGCAAACAAGGCTATTGAAAAATTAATGTTTTTAAGCATGGGGGTCACCTTCTTTCAAATTATACGGCCTTGAACACTGTCAGAGCTTGTTTGAAATCAGTAAATATATCTTCAAATGCTTCTGTACCGGCAGAAATGCGAATCAATCCTTCTTCCATGCCCATTTCCTTCAATTTTTCTGGTGTAAAGTCATTTCGAAACGCTGTAGCAGGGTGCGCTATACTTGTACGATACCCACCCAGTGTGCCAAGATATTTTACCAACTTCAGCTTGTGCATAAAAGCATTAACTGTGCTCCTGTCATCTTCTACACGAAAGCTCAGCATAGCACCGCAGCCATCCGGCATAATCCGTGCGGCCAATGCATGCTGTGGATGCTGCCGCAAGGATGGATGGTTTACATATCTCACATGTGAATCAGCCTGTAAAGCCTCAGCAAGTCTTTTAGCATTTTCAAACTGCCTGGTAACCCTCATCTCCATCGTACGAATGCTGCGCAGCATGAGCCATGCACTATTAGGGTCCAGGCATCCCCCCAGAAGCAGATAGTCAGAATATATTTTTTTTAGTAAAGCTTTTGATCCCGTAATAGAGCCTGCTGTAATATCACTATGTCCACCAAAATATTTTGTGAGACTATGAATGACAATATCTGCGCCATGCTCCAACGGACGAATAGCAAACGGTGTTGTAAATGTACTATCAACCAATACCAGCGCACCTGCGCTATGCGCCAGTTCTGATACAGCCTCGATATCCACTACTTCGATAAGCGGATTGGCAATAATTTCTGTATATAACAGCTTTGTATTAGGTTTTAAAGCAGCACGGACATCTTCTATATTAGTAAAATCACTATAGGTAATCTCTACATTGAATTTTTTTAGAATATTATCAAACAGCTCAATGGTTTCACCATAAATGGAACGACTGGCAACTATATGGTCTCCTGTTTCAATTACAGATAATAGTGCAGTTGAGATCGCCGCCATACCCGATGCACAAACGAGAGAGCATTCTCCTTTTTCCAAAAAAGATACTGCCTCTGCAACACTATCCCGATTCGGATTAGCAGTCCGGCAATAATAATACTTACCGCCCGTACTGGCAAAATCATAATCATCCATATCACAAATAATATTTGCTGTTGAATGATAGATTGGCGGTGTTTCCGGTCGCTCAATCGGAAGCTTTGGTTCACTCCCTGTATACAAAATTCTTGTTCTTCTTTGCAGATTATCACTTTCCATTTGTATTCCCCCTAGACTAAATTTTGCGAATTATCTAATTGTGTTTATGTTAAACCTTTCTCCTAGAAACATGTCAAGTTTTTTCTGACAAAACAGAATAATCTATATTATTCACTTCTAAAACAAATAGGACCGGTATTTTTGTTATCTACCCAAAAATACCGGTCCTATTGTTTTCCTATATAGCTGTAACTATCCAAATATACCATAATATTACTATTCTAATAAAATTTGCACTTCGTAATCCGCATGCATATATTCAACCAGGTTATCTTCAAATTCCAATGCTACAATTGTCGAAGGTCTGGGAAGCGCTTTGAAATATTTTTTTAAAATCGTCGTATCCCATTTCTCCTGTAACAATTTCGTACGAAAACACAAATACTCGCCAGCTGGAAGTTCTTTATAATACGATGTAAAGAACCGGGGTTTATTCTTAAGATAAATAAAATAAGTTTTCGGTTTAAACTGGCTTTGCAGCAGCTCGGGAAAACTTAATTCATAGCCATACTGGCGTCTGTACGATAAATTATGCAGTTCGCTCCGACTACGCGTTTCTGCCAGACGGATTTCCATATCTGCCAGCTCATCGTTATCCTTGCACGGAACCTGAATTAAATATCTCTTTTCTATAGACACACGGTATAACACTTTTGATATCTCCATTTTGCTTAAATAAGTAAAATAGTCAATATACCACTCCACATCCTTAATCTTTGCACAAATAGTCTCAAGAGCCTGATTCGCAGCCTGCCACTGCTGCTCCAGGGCCGGAATCAGTCCATCGACTGTTCCTTTTTTCATTATGACTCCAATCTTTGATAATGATAATCCTAAATATTGCAAATATTTTATGCGGTCAATCACATGAAACTGATTAAACTCATAATAACGGTATCCTGTTTCTGCTGATATATGTTTAGGCTCAAGAATACCTATTTTTTCATAATGGCGCAATGTCTGGGTAGTAACACCCAGCAATTTAGCAGTTTCTCCAATCGTATAGTATCTTTTCATAAAAGCAACCGTTCCTCCTGAAGTCATGATCTATCAACTACTAGTGTACCTTAGAAAAACTGCCCTTGTCGCGATAATTTTAGACTAACCTTATTGTAACAACAATGTTAGTCTAAAATAAAAAACGCTTTTGTATTCCATAGATTCTCTTTTCCTTTTTATTTCTATTCGTCCTTTCCCGGAAAATTCCTGCCATGCTCTTTTGAGTCTAATTCCTGCCAAAACTGCTCTCAACAGGCAGCCTGAAAAACCTCTTAGCCATCAATGATAAAAAAAAAAGCTGCTAAGAGGTTTTTTTATTTACAAGTTTTGCCTTATTCTTATATTCGTTTTCCTCTTGCCAGCGAAGCAGCTACACCGAAACAGCAAGTTACAGACAGTACGAGGAAGATGACCTTTATTCCCATCATAAGTGATGGCAGATACTTCGCTGACGATACCGTCGGAACAGTATATACTGTCAGCAGCACCGTGACAACAGCCATACTGATGGCCTGCCCTGACAGACGCATAACGGCAAGTATTGAAGAAGCTACGCCATAGCAGCGTGGCTCAACTGCCCCCATGATTGCATTACTATTCGGCGAGGAAAAGAATGCAAAGCCTACACCGATAAAAAGCAAATCTGCACCAATAAGCACTATTGACGTTTCTGTTGTAAGAAACGAAAAGCTAAAAAGTCCCAGTGCTGTCATTGCCATGCCAAGGCTTGACAGCAGCCGTGGCTGCATGCGATCCGACAGTGCTCCGGCCTTCGGTGAAAAAAGTGCCATCATACACGGTTGTAATAAAAGCAGCATGCCTGCTGTCGAAGCATCAAAATTGCGCAGCAGCTGCAAATAAAGTGATAGCAGAAAACTAATGGCAAAAGTTGAACTATAATGGATCATTGCTGCAATATTTGACATCGCAAAAATCGTATTGCGAAAAAGTTCCAACGCCAAAAGTGGTGCGTTGCTGCGATGTTGTTGATAAATAAAGAATCCGAAAAGAACCACTCCACTCCAGAATAAATACTTCGCTATAGGCTGTGATGCATAGGCTGACAGCCCATAGAGCAACAACATGCTTCCCATAGCATAAAGCACGCTTCCCGTATAGTCGAGTTTTCCACCTATTGCCCCGTACCATTCATTCTTCACACGGGCAATAGCTGCCAGACTCAGTAATAGTACCGCCGCTGTCAGAAAAAAAATCATACGCCAGCCAAGATACTGCGTAATCATTCCTCCCACGATCGGCCCAAGCAACAGCCCGATATAGGTCGCTGCCGCAGAATAGCCGATGACCTTGCCTCGTTCGGATGGTGCATGTGATGATACAAGCATTGCCATACCCGTACTGAAGATCATTGCGAGCGTAACGCCCTGCAAGAAGCGAAAGCCAATAAGCACAGGAACATTTCCGGCCCCCCCGGCGAGTACGGTCATTACAAGCACCGCAATTGTGCCGATTTTATACAAATATTTTCTGCCGATGATATCGGCAAGCTTGCCAAACGGTACCAGCACCGATACCGATCCAAGAAGATATGCCGTAACAACCCAGCTGAGTTCTGGTGCCGGCACACCGAAATCCATCGCCATTGATGGAATCGCTATATTGATTGAGCTGCCCATAAACGGTCCCATGAATGAAGTAATAAGTACCGCTGCAAAAACCAGTCTTTGCTGTGTCATAAAGTTCACTTCCCGGCTTCTAAAATTTCAGTAAAATCCTATACTGTTATGTTCTATCTGTATCCAGAAAATTCCTCCAATACAAAAAACAGGACTCCACCAAATATTGGAGTCCTGTTTTTTGCCGCCATATATAAACATTTTTATGCTTCGCAAACCTTATGTGGATTCAGTATATGATTCGGATCAAAGGCTTTCTTTATATTCTGCATAAGAAGGATCGTTTCCGGCTGGAGAGATTCTTTAAGATATTTTCTTTTGGCAAAGCCGATTCCGTGTTCACCGGATACCTGCCCTTCAAGGACATGCGCCTTAGCGTACATCTTTTCCATGGTTGCGGCAAGACCAACTTCCCATTCTTCATCCGTCATCGCGTCTTTGAGAATATAGACATGTAGATTGCCATCCCCTGCATGACCAAAGCACTTAATGCGAATGCCGTCTTCTTTTTGCAATGCGTGGATGTACTCGACAAAATCATTGATACCACTTCGCGGTACAACGACATCAACTTCATCCATATACGTTGTCGACCCTTTGATAGCTTCAAGAAAAGCTCCTCTTGCCTTCCAGATAGATTCGTTTCGTTCATCTGTATCAGCAATGAGGATATCAACAGCACCCTGATCAAGACAGATTTGTGCCGTATTATCATAGTAAGAAGCAATTTCTTCCATCGTGTTGCCATCGAATTTCAACAAAAGATAGGCATCTGCCTGATTGTCAGGAAATTTCCGGCCAAGATATTCTTCTGCATCAATTATGACTTCGCGTTCCATAAACTCAATCGCTGTTGGTATCGCCTTGGACTTCACTATGAGCGGCACTGTACGAATTGCCTGCTGCAGTGATGGAAATGGTACAAGAAGACTGATCGTCTTTTTCGGCAGTGGCAGAAGCTTTAAAGTTGCTTTTGTCACAATGCCGAGTGTTCCCTCCGAACCGATAATAAGATCCTTGATATCATAACCCGAGCTGTTTTTAACAATTTTTCCGCCAAGTTCAAGAATCTTTCCATCCGGCAAAACAACTTCAAGTCCTCTGACATAATCCCGCGTCACACCATACTTAACAGCACGCATTCCACCAGCATTCGTGCTGATATTGCCGCCAATTGTCGCTGATTTTTCACCCGGATCCGGTGGATAGAAAAAATCTTGATTTTCAACATATTCTGCGAGCTCCATGAGCAGCACACCCGGTTCCAGCGTTAGTGTAAGATTCTTTTCATCCAGCTCAATAAAGTGATTCATAAGCGTCGTATCAATCATGATACCATGTTCCATTGCAACTGAGGCACCGACAAGTCCCGTACCTGCACCACGTGGTGTAACTGCAATCTGATGTGTATTGGCATAGGCCATAATCTGCGAAATTTCCTGAGCGGAAATCGCACGAACAACAATGTCCGGGTAAGACTGTGTACCACTAAGTTCATCATGGCTGAACTCTTCATTAATCTTATCTTTCCATAGCACACGTTCATTATCCTGAATAACCGAATTGATAAAATCAAGATCTTTCTTCTCGATTCTTTTATATGTTGTCATAATGAAGCCCCCCCAAGTGCCTTGTCTGCTTTGATCTTATCAATGAGCTGTGGCACGATTTCATATAGATCACCTACAATGCCATAGTTTGCCGCTTTAAAAATACTCGCCTTGGGATCTTTATTAATCGAGAGTATTGTATCCGAGTGATTCATACCAGCAACAAACTGCACCGAACCGGACACGCCGCATGTAATAATGAGCTTTGGACGTACTGTACGCCCACTGAGACCTACCTGACGCTTTGCATCGATCCAGCCTGCCTCAACAACAGGTCGCGTAGAAGCGACTTCGCCGCCCAACAGATCTGCCAGTTCCTGCAGCATCGCAAGATCAGCTTGCTTCTTAATACCACGTCCGGCAACAATAAGAACCTCGGCCGAATCAATGGTTTTTTCCTTTTCTTTCGCTGTAACCTGTAGAACCTCAACATGGCTGTTAAGCTTCACCTCATCAATTGGACAATCGACGATCTCACCACTTGTTTTTTCCTCCCGCTGCGGCGCATTCATGACTTTATAGCGCACAGTCGCGAGCTGCGGACGCGTATTTGCCGTAAGGATCTGTGCCATGATATTGCCGCCAAAAGCCGGACGTATTTGCACAAGATCCGTATTCTCCTGCATATCCAGTATTGTACAGTCTGCAGTCAGTCCCGTGTGGAAACGTGCCGCCACACGCGGTGCCAGCTGACGTCCAACCGTTGTTGCACCAACAAGAATCGCAGTTGGTTTTACTTTATTGATGAAATCCTCAAAAACAGACGTATAGGCTTCCACCTTGAAATATTCAAGAGACTGCTTATCATAGACAAACACCTTATCTGCGCCATAGTGCAAAAGTTCCCGGCTCTTATCACCAATGTTACTGCCCATAAACAGTGCATAGACGGGCTGCCCGATTTTTGCTGCAAGTTCTTTCGCCTTTCCGATAAGCTCATATGTCACTGGGTGAATAATACCGTCTACATGATCGACGTAAACTGCAATCCCCTTCCACTGACTTTTATCCACTTGGGCTACTTCCGCATCCGGCACAAATTCCACCGCGCCTTTCGGACCATTCTTTACACAAAGACGACACATCTTACATGCCGCACCAATGCTTACTTCACCATTTTTTTCTTCAATCGCTCCAAATGGACAGATTGCCAGCAGAGCCGATATATCATCTATTTTATCCTGATGTACAACAAGTTTTGCCATAATAAATTCCTCCCGCCTCAGATAAATTTCAGTTCTTTGATTTTATCGTACATCTTTCCAGCCAATGCATTACTACTGGTATCCTGCCACATCTCCTGCTTCTTATCGGATTCAGGCGGGAAGATTCGCTGTACCTGTGTTGCTGAACCGCTAAGACCATAGCGCCTTTCATCCTGATCATCCATATCCGCCATTGTAAACATGCGGATATCGCGTTTTTGCGTCGCTTGTTTCTTCAGATATGAAGGCAGACGCGGCTGAAAAATATCTTTCTGTACTGTTAAAAGACAAGGGAAGGACACACGTAAACGCTCAATATCGTGCGGCATATCCATATCAACGACAATAGCATGGTCATCCACGTCAAGAATGTTGCGCACATTGCAGACGCTTGGAATATGCAAAGCTTCCGCGATTTCCGGTCCAACCTGTGCTGTATCACCATCCGTTGTCTGGAGACCACAGATCATAAGATCAAACGTACCGAACTTGCGGATTCCCTGTGCCAGCGTATAGCTTGTTGCCAAAACATCAGCCCCACCAAATTTCCGATCTGACACAAGCGCACCTTTGTCAGCTCCCATGGCAAAAGCTTCATAGATAACTGCCTTCGCTTGTGGCGGTCCCATGCTGATGACACTAACCGTGCCACCATAGCGTTCCTTGAGTCTCATTCCTGTTTCAAGTGCATAGAGATCGTACGGATTCATTTTGCTGTCAACGCCATTACGTTGCAAAACACCCGTCACCGGATCAATTTTTACTTTATTGCTGCCTGGCACTTGCTTAATACAAACTAAAATATCCATAAAGTATTCCTCCCACAGGTTTGGTAATCGGCGCTCATACGTCTGTTCTATTATAATATTTATTATTTTCCAAACATTATGTCTGTTATAATCCTAAACTATTACACAATAGAAATCTTATACCTAAACATTGGTCGCACCAATTCCATATTCAAATTATAATTCTCTTGCCTCTTTATGTCAATAACTAAAACAAATGAATATTATGTGAATTATTTATCGTAGTTATATTTGTGAAATTTTACACAATGTTCAGCATTTTATTCTAAAAAGAGCCATAGCTTTTTTTGCTATGGCCTTGTATAATGATTCTATAAATCAAAACACTTTTAACTTCTGAAAACAGCCTCCCGCCTAACTTTCTTTGTAACCGGACAAAAGAATTTCTCAATAACACTTTTGCCATAGCGGGCGATAAACGAGAAAACAATATCAATGAAAAACTTTCTGCAAAGTATAAAATCAGAATGTTAAAAAGTTATTGACAAATCAAAAAAAGACCTTGAGGAAGTTTGATGATTTGATTACGTATGACAAAAATAAATTAAATTGAGGAGAGATACTAAAATGGCAACTTTAAATGCTAAAAAAATCATTTAAAGTTGCCACAACACACTGGTCTTTCCGCTTATACGTTAAAGCGGAAGTATGTCACATCACCATCCTGCATGACGTAATCCTTACCTTCCAAACGAACTTGTCCCTTTTCGCGAGCTGCCGTTGTGCTTCCGGCAGCAACAAGATCATCATAGTTAACAATTTCCGCACGAATAAAACCGCGTTCTATATCCGAGTGGATTTTGCCAGCGGCCTTCGGTGCCGTTGTCCCCCGTATAATCGTCCAGTCACGGCATTCATCTGGTCCTGCTGTCATAAACGTCAAAAGCCCAAGCAATTCGAATGCCGCCTTGATAAGCTTATCCAATCCTGATTCTGCAAGACCAAGCTCTTCAAGAAATACCTTTGCATCATCACCCTCGAGTTCCGCAATGTCCGATTCGATCTTCGCCGAAATGACAACAACGCCAGCGCCTTCTTCTTTGGCGTATGCTTTTACCTTTTGAACATATTCATTTTCAGAATCTGCTGTAGTAACTTCAGCCTCGGCAACATTGGCAATAAAGAGCGTTGGCTTCATCGTCAAAAGATTCATTTCCTTAATCATTTCCAATTCATCTTCTGTCAAATCAATGCCACGGGCTGGTTTTGCTTCTTCAAGAGCCTCCTTGATTCGACGAAGCAGTTCATCTTCTATACGTGCTTCCTTATTACCACTTTTAGCAACTTTTGCCAGTTTCATAATCCGCTTTTCGATGACTTCAAGATCAGCAAGACAAAGTTCTGTATTGATGATATCTATATCACGCAAAGGATCAATTGAGCCTTCAACATGGGTAATATTCGAATCAACAAAGCAGCGTACAACATGTGCTACGGCATCGACTTTACGAATATGTTCAAGAAACTTATTACCCAGTCCTTCCCCCGAAGCTGCCCCCTTTACAAGGCCTGCAATATCGACAAAACGCACCGATGCAGGTGTGGTTTTTTTTGAGTTGTACATTTCATGCAGCACCTGCAGCCGCACATCCGGAACATCAACAACACCAACATTTGGCTCAATCGTACAGAACGGATAATTCGCCGCTTCCGCCCCCGCCTTTGTTATCGCATTAAAAAGTGTGCTCTTACCAACATTCGGCAACCCGACAATCCCAACTTCTAAATTACTCAATTCTATTCCACCCTATCTTTTTATATCATTATATAAGAATTTATTTCTTTAATTATTGTAGATGATAGGGCTGGCAATTGCAAGCCCTATGAGAACGTATCCTTGTTTCAAACTTAACAAAAACATAACAAAATGATAACGAACGTTATCATTGAATAGCATAAACTAAAATCAAACTATAAAAAATGATTTGGAGTGATCATTATTATGTACGGAATTATCGACCTGGGATCAAATACCATTCGATTGAATATCTACAAATTAGAAGACAATAAATTCACCCTGCTATTGAGCAAAAAAGAAACTGCGGGGCTCGCCTCTTATATTAAAAATGGTGAAATGAATGAGGAAGGCATTGCCAAAGCCTGTGAAGTCATGACTGAGTTTGAGATTCTGCTCAAACATTTCGACATCACAAAAATCTACGCCTTTGCTACAGCCGCACTGCGTAATATCACAAACAGCAAAAAGGCTGTCGACACAATCGTTGGCAAGTCCGGTATCCCGATTGTTGTACTGACCGGGAATGAAGAAGCCGAACTTGACTTCATTGGTGCTACAACAACACTTGGTATCTGCGACGGCCTGCTCATCGATATCGGCGGTGCCAGTACCGAACTTGTTATTTATCGCGATAGTAAAATTATCAAAACCTGCAGTATGCCGCTTGGGTCACTGAATGTATACAATGCTTATGTAAGCCACCTCCTCCCAAGCCGTACTGAAAGAAAAGCGATCAAGCAGGCAGTTCTTACTGAGCTGGCAAAAGACACCGACATGAACTATGGTACATACAAAAACATTTGTGGTGTCGGAGGTACAATCCGTGCTGCCGGTAAACTTAATAATTATCTCTTTAAACTTCCGTCTGCCAACACAGAAATCAAAACACCCAACATCAAAAAAATGATTAAGCTTTTAGAAAACGATACAGACGACAGCCTGATCTCTACTGAAACCCTTGATACCCTTTTAAAAGTTGTATCAGATCGTGTCATGACCATCCTGCCGGGAATGATTATCCTCAATACACTTGTCAAACACTTTAAAAGTGAAAACATTGCAATTAGCAATGCAGGCGTACGCGAGGGTTATCTTTATTATACGCAGATTTTGAAAAAAACGCTGCAAAATCACCTAGCAGAAGAATCTTCTTTTGCTTTATATGATACAAGAGAAACCGTCTTTTTACCGGGCACAGAAGCTTCTGCTCAAGACCCGGAAAATTCCGCAGAAAGCAATTTTACAGCAAAGGAAAAAACAGCAAAGGACGAATCTGATGATGCCTCAATCTAAATTGATCGATACAAGCTATACACAGAACCGTGAGCTTTCCTGGCTGAAATTCAACGAACGGGTCCTTGAAGAAGCCGCCGATACAAGTGTTCCCCTCTATGAACGTTTGAAATTTGCTGCAATCTTTACAAATAATCTCGACGAATTTTTCATGGTGCGTGTCGGTAGTCTTTTCGAACTTTCCCTTATCAAAGACAATAAATTTGACAACAAGAGCTTTCTCAAGCCATCCGAGCAGCTCACACAAATTTTTGCAGCAAGCCGTCTTCTTTATGCCGAACGCGACAAAGTTTTTTTTGATATCGACAAAGATCTGGAAAAAGAAGGTCTGCATCGCGTTCGTACACTCAATGATCTTAATCGTGAAGAACAAAAATACATTGACCGCTACTTTAGCGAAACAATTTTCCCCATTCTGTCACCGCAGATCATTGACCTGCACCACCCATTTCCTCATCTGCTGAACAAAATGCTTCACATTGCAGTGCTGTTAAAGCATCAGAAATTATCTACACTTGGCATAATCCCGATTCCATCTGCACTGCCGCGTGTTATCTATTTCCCGGAAAACGCCTTGCGCTACATCCTTATTGAGCAAATTATTCTTGAATATGCATACAAGATCTTTAATATGTACTCACTTATCGACAAAGCTATTATCACCGTAACACGCAATGCCGATATTAGTCCGGATGATGAAGCCCCTGAGCTTGGGGAAGATTATCTGCACCACATGAAACGCACATTGAAGAAACGTCGTTCACTTGCTCCTGTTCGTCTGGAAATGGAAACAGACGGCGATTCTCTGCTCATTGATTATCTGCGTAAACGGCTGCAAATAAAAAAAGATCAAACCTATATCAGCAAAACGCCGCTTGATCTTTCCTATATATTTTCTCTGGAAGAAAAGTTTAATACCCTACAGCGGCAAAAACTTCTCTATCCATCTTTTGCACCCATAAAAAAATGCAAAATCCCAACTAATGAAAATATGCTAGATGCTGTCACAAAAAAAGATCTGCTTCTGCAGTACCCTTATCAAAGCTTTGATCTCTTTCTTAAGCTTATACGTGAAGCTGTTAACAGCAAAGATGTCATCTCCATAAAAATTACCATTTATCGTCTTGGGAAACATCGGGCCAAACTCATGAACTATCTTATTACAGCAGCTGAATCCGGTAAAGACGTTACAGTGCTCATGGAACTCAAAGCACGCTTTGATGAAGCAAATAATATTAACTGGGCAGAGAATCTTAGTGAAGCCGGATGCAAAATCCTCTACGGCTTTGAGGGCTACAAAGTCCACTCGAAGATC
>WSSedB1CaDRAFT_10000701_pt1 | contig 13903 bp, 7 predicted proteins | sample WetSurSB1Cattail_FD_9460 | JGI IMG/M metagenome (IMG submission 9460)
CCAGTCGCCGGCGTGGACAGGCGACGGCAGCCGGCTTGCGTTTTCGTCTTCGCGCTCGGGTGACCCGGAGATCTGGGTGGCGGAAGCCAACGGCGCGAATCCTCGCCGCGTGACCTACTTTGCCGGACCGGACGTGGCGCCTGCCTGGAATCCGCGCACCAATGCGCAGTTTGCGTGGGTAAGCGGACGGACGGGCCTGCCGCAGATTTACATCATGGATCAGGACGGATCGAACGTGCAGCGCATGACCGATGGCGGCTATGCGGTATCGCCGTCGTGGGCGCCGAACGGCGGCTTTCTGACCTTCAGTTGGAACCGCAAGTACGGGCCGGGCGCCCCGGGTGGGCAGGACATCTACGTGATGGACATTGCCACCAAGCGCTGGCTCCAGTTGACGCACGATACGGGCACCAACGATTTTCCCAGTTGGGCGCCGGACACGCGGCACATCGTCTTCGAGCGCAAGGTGGGCGGACATACCGAGATTTGGTCGATGCTGTCAGATGGCACCGAGCAGCACCAGTTGACCCGCTCCGGCAATAACTTTATGCCGAACTGGAGTTGGAAATAGGCGAGCGCGCCGCTGCATGCGGCGCCTGCGCAGAGGCCGGCAACCAGGTTGGTTGCACTATGATGTTTTCGATAACAGATTTCCCGGCGCACGCTCCGCAAGGGGAACACGAATTCTACCGACCGGCTCTTGCACGCGCCATCCGTAGTGGCGGCAAGGCAGGCACACAATACAACCGCAATTCCGGACGAGGTGTCTGGAGGCAGTTCGCCGCAGCAGTAAGCGCAGCCAGCAAATGGCGAGTGAACATCTGACGCGGACCGCATAAAATGGAATCGTTACCGGAGTCGCAGAAGGAGCCCCATTTTGATTCGACGCACCCGCTTCGCAGCACCCGCTGTTCTGCTGATTGCATTGTTGACTGTTGCTGGTTGTAAGAAGAAGCCGGCACCCCTTCCTGCGCCCACGGCGCCTCCTGCGGTTGCCCCCGCGCCCACAGCCATGCTGACTGCTACGCCCAGCCAGATTTCGGCCGGTGACCAGGTGACCCTGAGCTGGAAGACAACGGATGCCACCAGCGTTTCGATTGAAGGCATAGGCGATGTGCCAACCACGGGTGTAAAGGCGGTCACGCCGACGGCCTCCACCACATATCACCTGATGGCGCGCGGCGAAGGCGGCACGACGGACGCCTCGGCCCACGTGACGGTGAATGCACCGCCCGCGGTGGCTGTGCCCTCGAACACGATGTCTGCCGAGGAAGAGTTCAAGGCCAACGTGCAGGACATCTTCTTCGACTACGATACCTACGACATCCGCAGCGATGCGGAGGCGGTTCTGTCGCATGACGCCTCGTACCTCGCGAGCCACCCGGCGATCAAGGTGGTCATCGGCGGCTACTGCGACGAGCGTGGCTCCGACGAGTACAACTTGGCGCTGGGTCAGAACCGCGCCGACTCGGCCAGGAAGGCCCTGGTTGCAGCTGGCGTCGCAGCCAATCGCATCCGCGTGGTGAGCTACGGCAAGGAGAAGCCGTTCTGTTCCGAGTCGACCGAGGAGTGCTGGCAGCAGAACCGTCGCGACGGATTCTCGATCGACCAGTAGGCACGCATTAGAATAAAAGCAACAACGGCCGCAGCCATCGCCCGGTGGCTGCGGCTCTTCTTCAGTGGAAATGGGTGAACGATGCAGAGATTACACGCACATCGCAACAGCCTGATGGCCGCCGCAGCCTTGGCGCTGATGCTTGGCGGCATGCCGCAGCGCGCGCACGCCGTGTCGAAAGAGACGATCCAACTGCAGACACAGGTGCAGCAGCTGCTGGACATGGTGCAGCGGCTGCAGTCAACTCTGGACACACGCTTTGCCGTGCTGCAGAATCTGGCGCAGCAGACCGCCGACCAGGCGACGCAGATGAGCGCAACCGTGAACACGCTGCAGAAGAAGTTGGACACGGAGAACGAAGCGCTAAGTGGCAAAATGGACACGAACTCAGGCCAGGTGCAGTCGCTCAACGACTCTGTAGACGAGCTGAAAACGCGCATCACGAAACTGGAGAAGTCGATCCAAGACTTGCAGAGTCAACTGCAGAACACACAGGCCCCGCCGACGGCAGGAATGCCCGGGGGAGCTCCGGGACCGGGCGGCGCAACAGGCGCACCCATGGCCCAGACGCCTCCGCTTGACCAGACCTACCAGGCTGCGGTCAGCGACTTCAACGCAGCAAAGTATCCGCTGGCGACCAGCGAGTTTCAGGATGTGATTCACTATTACCCGCTGGACAACCTGGCGGGCAGTGCGCAGTTCTACCTGGGCGAGATCGCCTACCGGCAGAAGAACTACGATGACGCAATCAAATCGTACAACATCGTACTGGAACAGTTCAGCGGCAACGCGAAGGCCGCGGCAGCACAGCTGCACAAGGGACTGGCGCTGCTCGAAACCAACAAGCGCGATGCTGGTATCCACGAGCTGCGCTCCCTCATCCAGCGCCATCCGCAGACGCCGGAAGCCGCCCAGGCGCGCGCCAAGTTGAACGGCATGGGCGTCAAAGTTACCGCACACTAACCCGCTTAGACATGAAATGGAAGAGCCCCGCCGCGGCGGGGCTCTTCTGTCGGCCGGTACCCCTCTACTGCAGATTCGCCATCAGCGCTTCAAGCGCGGACTGGGGCGGACGCGTGACCGACTGAGGCAGCGTGGCCAGAGGCTCATCCACCATGTTCAGCAGGTCGGTAAAGGTCGGCTTCTCAGTGTTGATGTAGAAGACGCCGGTGAGCACTTCGTTCTTCTCTTCGGCCTCCATCAGCGTGCGCACGGCGTTGGCCTTGTCCGTCGGATCGTAATCTTCCTGCAGCTTGCGCAGGCGCAGGCTTGAGCCGTCGTGCATCTCCACTTCGTAGACCTCGCCCGAGCTGTAATCGACATCGATGTCCTCGAAGCTCGCCACAAAGCCTACTTCGTTGATGGGCTCGTCATTCTCCTGCATGAACTTGTAGCTCTTGGTGGAGCCTTCATGATCATTGAAGGTCACGCAGGGGCTGATGACGTCTAGCATTACCGTGCCCTTGTGAGCGATGGCGGCCTTCAGCATCGAGAGCAACTGCTTCTTGTCGCCGGAGAATGAGCGGCCCACGAACGTTGCGCCCAGCTGGATGGCCAGTGCGCAGGTGTCGATGGCGGGCAGATCGTTGATGACGCCGGTCTTGAGCTTGGAGCCGAGATCGGCGGTAGCGGAGAACTGACCCTTGGTCAGACCGTATACGCCGTTGTCTTCGATGATGTAGATCATCGGCAGATTGCGGCGCAGCAGGTGGACAAACTGGCCCACGCCGATGGAGGCCGTGTCACCGTCGCCGGAGACGCCGAGCAGCATGTTCGTGTGGTTGGCCAGTAGAGCGCCAGTGGAAACCGACGGCATGCGGCCGTGCACGCTGTTGAAGCTGTGCGAGCGGCTCATGAAGTAGGCCGGGCTCTTGGACGAGCAGCCGATGCCGCTCATCTTCATCACGCGCTCAGGCTCCACGCCCATTTCAAACATGGCGTCGATGATGCGCTCGGAGATTGCGTTGTGGCCGCAGCCGGCGCAGAGCGTCGACTTGCCGCCGCGGTACTCAAGAACCGGAAGGCCGATGCGATTGACCTTGGGGCCTGGCGTAGATGTAGGAGTTGCGGTCGCCATTTAGAGGCCCTCCTTGGTCGCGAACTCTTCGGTGATGGTGCGGGCATCGAGCGGAAGCCCGTTGTAGTGGAGAATGCTGCGCAGCTTGACCACCTGTTCGGCAGGCAGATCGAGCTTGAGCAGGCTGGCCAGCTGCGCATCGCGATCCTGCTCAACGACATAGATGCGCTCGTGCGCTGCTACAAAGTCGTGGATCTCGTGCGCAAACGGATAGGCGCGAATGCGCATGTAATCCGCCGCTACGCCGTATTCCTTCTGAATCTGGTCGAGCGACTCGATCAGAGCAACGTCCGTGGTGCCGTAGGCCAGGAAGCCTATCTTCGAAGTGCCGTCCTTGACCGTAAGCGGCCCAGGCACCAGCTTGCGTGCGCTTTCGAACTTGCGCGAAAGCCGATCCATGATGCCCTGGTATTCATCGGGCTTCTCGGTATAGCCGGCAGCATCGTTGTGGCCCGAACCGCGCGTGAAGTACGCAGCCTTAGGATGCTTGGTGCCGGGCAGCGTACGCCAGCCGATGGCGTCGCCGTCCACGTCCCGGTAGCGCGCAAAGCCGCCCAACCGCTCGAGGTCTTCAGCGGTGAGCACCTTGCCGCGGTCGAGCGGCTTTTCAGGATACTTAAACGGCTCGGACATCCAGTTGTTCATGCCCAGATCGAGATCGGTGAGCACGAAGACCGGCGTCTGCAGACGTTCAGCGAGATCGAATGCGGCGTAGCCGAAGTCAAAGCACTCCTTGACCGATCCGGGCAGCAGAACGATGTGCTTGGTGTCGCCGTGGGAGAGGAACGCGGTCGAAAGCAGATCGGCCTGCGAAGTACGCGTAGGCATTCCCGTAGAGGGACCGCTGCGCTGCACATCGAAGATGACGCCCGGAATCTCAGCAAAGTAGCCGAGGCCAGAGAACTCCGCCATGAGCGAGATGCCGGGGCCGGAGGTGGCAGTCATGGAACGCGCACCAGCCCAGCCGGCGCCAAGCACCATACCGATGGCAGCGAGTTCGTCCTCAGCCTGGACAACGGCGAAGCTCGCCTTGCCCTCGGGAGTCACGCGGAGCTTCTTGAGCAGATCGGTGGTGGCCTCTACGACCGAGGTGGACGGTGTGATGGGATACCACGCAACCACCGTAACGCCAGCGAACACCGCGCCCATGCCGCACGCAGCGTTGCCGTCGATGATGATCTTGCCGGCGGTCTGGTCCATCTGCTCAATAAAGTACGGGTCCTGCTTGGTGAGCCTTTCCTTGGCGAAGTCGAAGCCCGCCTTGACGGCGCCGAAGTTCAAGTCGAAGACCTTCTGCTTCTTCTTGAACTGCTTCTGCAGACCGGCCTCGACAACTCCGAGGTCAATCGAGAGAAGCTGCGCCACCACGCCTACGTAGACCATGTTCTTGACCAGCTTGCGCAGCTTGGCCTCAGGGCAGACGGAGGCGGTGATCTTGTCGAAGGGTACCGGGTAGCAGACCACGTCGGCGCGGTACTGCTTCAAGTTCAGGTTCTCCTCATAGATGGCCACGCCACCGACGGGCAGCGCGAGGATGTCCTGCTTGGCAGTCTCAGTATTCAGCGCCACCAGGATCTCCGCATCGCGCTTTCGGGCTACGTAGCCGTCTTTGCTGGCGCGAATGGTGTACCAGGTGGGGAGTCCGGCGATGTTGGAGGGAAAAAGGTTTTTCCCGCTGACGGGAACACCCATTCCAAAAATACTCTTCAGCAGCACGCTGTTGGCGGATTGCGAGCCGGATCCGTTCACCGTTGCTACGTTGATGCTGAAGTCGTTGGTCACGCGCGCGTGCGCGTTCAATTCGCCCTGCTCTTGACCGAGGGCGAGGTCTCCTGTCGCCATTTGGCGGGATGTCCCTTCAGGTAAATTCTTTAAGAGCCTACGTCTCTAACTCTCGCCTGTGATTATAGTCACTTGTTTGCAGCACTGGCGCGTACCAGGAGGCGCGGTTCGCGCTTTGAGTAACCGTCTGTGCAACTAGGTTTTGATGAGTTCAAAAGCGGCAAAAAATCCTGCGCAAAAGCGTTCCGCGTAACCCTTTTCAAATCAGTCTGTAAACGCGATGCGGGCGGAGTCGCGCCGCCAGCGTACCAGAAGCGTCGCAGCGATGATGACCAAGGCCAGTGTGAGGCCGATCCATGTGCCGTAAATGCCCCAATGCAGCAGGAAGCAGAGTGTGAAGCCGAGCGGCAGGCCCAGTACCCAGTAGCCCACCAGATTGGCGAACATGGGAATGCGGGTTTCGCCCAGCCCACGCAGCGCACCGGTGGAAACGGTTTGAATGCCGTCGAATATCTGAAACAGCGCGGCAAGACCCAGCAGCGAGGGCCCCACACGCAGCACGCGCGGATCGCTGGTGTAGAGGGCTATGAGCGGACGGGGCGCAACCAGGAACACCACGGCGGCGAACAGCATGAAACTGACACCGAGGCCGAGCGCAAGCCATCCGGCGCGTCGAGCGCGCGCAGGGTCACCTGCTCCAATGGCGTGGCCTACGCTCACAGCGGCTGCCGCCGAAACACCGAGCGGGACCATATAGGTGATGCTGGCGTAATTCAACGCGATGGAATGCGTGGCCAGAGCGACAGGGTCGAGATAGCCCGCGGAAATTGTGGCGAGATTCCACGCACCGACTTCCAGAACAATTTGCCCTGCGGCCGGCGCACCCAGCCGCAACAGTTCCCGCAGGCGCGCGAGTTGCGGCGCAGCCCAGTGGCGAAACAGCGGATGCCCCCGCTTGCGCTCGTAGCGCCACGCGAACACCAGTAAAGCGGCGGCCATGCTGACGCGCGCAATGCAGGTAGAGATGGCCGAGCCGTCCACGCCGAGTGCCGGGAAACCCAGCTTGCCGTAGATGAGAACCCAGTTGGCGCCCCAGTTAAGAAGGTTGGCCAGAATATAAGTGACGGTGATGACGCGAACCTGGCTCACGCCCTGCAGGTAGCGGCGCGTGCCACCGTAAAGCAAGAGCGGCAGCGTGCCCCAGTTGAGCAGGCGCAGATAGCTGCCCGCAGGTGCGGCCACAGCCGGGATCACACCGAAGCGCGTAAACCCGTAGCTGAGCGCGGCCACCAGACACATGAGCGGCGGCGCGAGAACGCAGGCCAGATAAACACCCTGTGCCAGCCAGCGATGGCACTCTTCGTGATCGCGGCGCCCATAGGCCTGCGAGACTAGCGTATCCAGACCCAGCAAAAGTCCGATTCCAAACAGCGACGGCGTGTAATAGACGGCGTTGCCAAGCGCCACGGCGCCAATGGCCACCGGGCCCAGGCGGCCGACCATAATGGTGTCCACCACGCCCTGCGCCATCCATCCGAGCTCGCTCAATACGACGGGGACGGCCAGCGCAACCATGGCGCGCAGTTCCCTTTTCCAGACTCCGTGCGTATCGCGCATTTTTCTACTTTACCTGCTCGAGTCGCACCGCACCATGCGTCGGGTTCTTGCTATACTTCGCGGCAATGAGACTGCCTTCAAGCACGACCGAGTCTTTGTCGAATACCAAGCCTCTGACCACCAACAAGCACCTGATCCGCTGGGTGGAGAAGATGGCAGATCTCTGCCGCCCGGAGGCGATTCACTGGGTCGACGGCTCGGAGGAGGAGTATCGCGCGATCTGCGACCGGTTAGTTGCAGCGGGCACCTTCATACAGCTCGATGAGAGGCTATGGCCAGGCTGCTATTACGCGCGCTCTGTGCCAAGCGACGTTGCGCGCGTAGAGGACCGCACCTTCATTTGCTCGCTCTCGCGCGACGCAGCAGGGCCCACCAACAATTGGGAAGACCCTTTTCTGATGCGGCGGCGGTTGAAGCAGCTCTTTCGCGGGTCCATGCAGGGACGCACCATGTATGTGCTGCCCTTCAGCATGGGGCCGGTGCGCTCGCCCATGTCGGGCATTGGCGTGCAGCTCACGGACTCGCCTTACGTGGTAGTGCAGATGCGCACCATGGCACGGATTGGCCTGCCGGTGTTCGCGGAGATCGACAAGGACGTGAAGCGCGTGGTGCCGTGCATGCACTCAGTGGGTGCGCCGCTCGGGCGGGGCGAGCGCGACGTGGCCTGGCCCTGCAACGAGACGAAATATATCGTACATTTCCCTGAGAGCCGCGAAATCTGGTCCTACGGCTCGGGCTACGGCGGCAATGCGCTGCTAAGCAAGAAATGCTTCGCCTTGCGTATTGCGTCGAACATCGCCCGCGACGAAGGATGGATGGCCGAGCACATGCTCATTCTCGGCGTGGAGAACCCCGAAGGCGAGAAGACCTACGTGGCCGCTGCGTTTCCTTCCGCCTGCGGCAAGACGAACTTCGCCATGATGATTCCGCCGAAGAAAATGAAGGGCTGGCGCGTGTGGACCGTGGGCGACGACATCGCGTGGATCAGACCCGACGCTGAGGGACGCCTGCGCGCCATCAATCCGGAGGCGGGGTTCTTTGGCGTGGCGCCGGGCACAGGCGCAAAGACCAACCCCGTGGCCATGGCGACTCTCGCGCGCAACGCGATCTTCACCAACGTAGCGCTCACGCCGGAGGGCGGCGTGTGGTGGGAAGGGATGACCGAGGAGCCTCCAGCCGAGTGCCTCGACTGGCGCGGCCAGCGCTGGACACCCGCAATCGGCAAAGAGACTGGACGCACGGCGGCGCATCCCAACGGACGCTTCACGGCTCCGGCAGCGCAGTGCCCGTCGATTGACCCGGCATGGGAGTCGCACGAGGGCGTGCCCATCAGCGCGATCATCTTCGGCGGACGCCGCTCCACCACACTGCCTCTGGTGTATCAGTCGTTCAACTGGTCGAGCGGGGTGTACGCAGGCGCAACCATGGGCTCTGAGACAACGGCGGCGGCAACCGGCGCAGTAGGTCAGGTGCGCCGCGATCCCATGGCCATGTTGCCCTTCTGCGGTTACCACATGGGCGATTATTTTCGCCACTGGATCCGCATGCAGAAGCAACTCGATGTGACGCCGCGCGTCTTCCACGTGAACTGGTTCCGCAAGGATGCGCAAGGCAAGTTCATGTGGCCGGGCTTTGGTGACAACATGCGCGTGCTGCGCTGGATTGTCGAACGCGTACAGGGACGTACACAAGGACGCGAGACGCCCATCGGCTGGGTGCCGCGCTACGAGGATATTGACTGGAGCGGCCTGGACTTTCCGCGTTCCACGTTCGACGAGTTGATCGCCGTGGATCGCGCCGCCTGGCGCAAGGAAGTCATGGCGCACGAGGAGCTCTTCCTCAACCTGCACGACCACCTGCCGCCGGAGATGATTTACGAACGCGAACTGCTGATTTGCAGGCTTTAGCGCGACAAATGCGCGGTGCCCGTCAAGCTGCTGGCCCGGGCATTGATTTTTCAGTTATATTAAAGAGTTCAGCGATACCCCACGCGCAGTGAGGCCCGCAACCAAGGGCTTCTTCTAACCTCTTTCCCTGGCGACTTGAACGAAACCGCCAAGGCATTTGTGTTCCCGGTCGCACTAGGCCACACAGCACTGAATTTGGTTTCAAGAAGGTTGCTATGCAAACATCGGACAGTTGTCCCCGCATCCCTGAACCGCAAGGACTCTATCATCCGCGCAATGAGCACGATGCGTGCGGCATGGGCATGGTGGCGAGCATTCGCGGCGAGAAAAGCCACGACATTATCCGCAAGGGCCTTGAGCTGTTGATCAATCTGACGCACCGAGGCGCCGCGGGCTGTGACCCGGAGACCGGCGACGGCGCGGGCATCCTGATTCAGATTCCCCATGTGTTCTTTGCGCGCGAGTGCGGCGAGTTGGGCATGCAGTTGCCCGAGCCGGGCGCTTATGGCGTGGCCATGTGCTTCCTGCCCGTGGACAAGCACAGCCGCCTGCAGTGCGAAGGCGTCTTCGAGCGCATCGCCCAGGAGGAAGGGCTGACTGTGCTGGGCTGGCGCGACACGCCGGTGAACGGCGACGCGGTCGGCCGCGAAGCGCGCGCCTCGCAACCGTATATTGAGCAGCTCTTTGTGGGCCGCCCCAAGGATCTGGACGAAGAGTCCTTTGAGCGGTTGCTCTACCGCGTGCGCCGCCGCACGGAGAACGAGATCGTAGCCTCGGAGATCGAGGGTAAAGACGACTTTTACGTACCGTCATTCTCATGTCGCACCATCATTTACAAGGGCTTGATGCTGGCTCCGCAGATTGAGAAGTTCTATTTCGAGCTGGCCAATCCGTTGGTGACGAGCGCGCTCGCCCTGGTACACCAGCGCTTCTCCACAAACACATTCCCGAGCTGGAAGCTGGCGCACCCCTATCGCTACGTGGCGCATAACGGCGAGATCAACACCATTCGCGGCAACGTGAGCTGGATGAACGCGCGCCAGTCCGTGCTCGCCAGCCCGTTGCACGGCGACAAGATCAAGGACCTGTTCCCAGTCATCATGCCCGACGGCAGCGACTCGGCGTCACTCGATAATGCTGTCGAATTCCTTTACCAGGCGGGCCGTTCCCTGCCCCACGTGATGGCGATGCTCATCCCCGAAGCGTGGTCCGGCAACCCGGACATGAATGAGGACAAGCGCGCGTTCTACGAGTACCACGCATCGCTGATGGAGCCATGGGACGGACCGGCGGCGATTGCATTCACCGATGGTCGCGTGATCGGCGCAACGCTGGACCGCAACGGTCTGCGCCCCGGCCGCTACATCGTCACCAAGGACGACCTTGTGGTGCTTGCCTCAGAAGCTGGCGTGATCGAAGTGCCCGCCGAGGACGTGCGCAAAAAGGGCCGCCTGCAGCCGGGCCGCATGTTCCTGGTTGATACGGTTGAAAAGCGCATCATCTCCGACGGCGAGATCAAGCAGCAGCTTGCCGCGCGCGAGCCCTACGGTAAGTGGCTGGAGGAGCAGCAGGTCACCATCGAGCAGTTGCCGGAACCGGCGCGCACCATTGCGCCCAACCTCGAGACTCTGCAGCGCCGTCAGCGCGCCTTCGGCTACAGCGAAGAAGATTTGCGCATCCTGCTTGGACCGATGGGCGCCAAGGGTGAGGAACCGATCGGCTCCATGGGCACGGACGTGCCGCTGGCCTGCCTGTCGGACCGGCCGCAGCCATTATTCAACTACTTCAAGCAGCTCTTCGCGCAGGTTACCAATCCGCCGATTGATCCGATCCGCGAAGAGATGGTGATGTCGCTGATCAGCTACATCGGCACCGAGCGCAACATCCTGGATGAGATGCCGGAGAACTGCCACACGCTCAAGCTGCCGCATCCGCTGCTCACCAATCGCGATCTGGAAAAGCTGCGCCGCATCTCCTCGGGCGATCTGCTGGCCACCACGCTGCCTACGCTCTTCCGCGCGGAAGACGGAGAAGCAGGACTGCGCCATTCGCTCGAAGACCTGAGCAACCGCGCAGCGTTCGCAGTGGACTCCGGCTACACACTGCTGATTCTCTCCGACCGTGGCGTTGATCCAACCTACGCGCCGATTCCAAGCCTGCTGGCCATGGCTGCGGTGCACAACCGCCTCGTGCGTGAGAAGACGCGTACACAGGTGGCCTTGATCATTGAGAGCGGCGAACCGCGCGAAGTGATGCACTTTGCGCTGCTCATCGGCTACGGCGCCAGCGCAATCAATCCGTACCTGGCCTTTGAGTCGCTGCACGACTTGAAGCGCCGCGGTCTATTGCCGCACAGCATCACCGCGAACCAGGCGGAGAAGCACTTCATCAAGGCAATCAATAAGGGACTGCTGAAGACGTTCTCGAAGATGGGCATCAGCACGCTGCAGAGCTATCGCGGCGCGCAGGTGTTTGAAGCCGTGGGTCTGAACCAGGCGCTCGTGGACAAGTACTTCTCCGGCACAGCCTCACGCATTGAGGGCGTAGGGCTGGACGTGCTGGCGCGAGAAGCGCAGATGAAGCATGCCTACGCGTTCCAGCCGCTCACCGAATCGGAGACCGAACTAACTGTAGGCGGGCAATATCAGTATCGCGAGGGCGGCGAGTATCACCTGCTGAATCCGCTCACCATCAGCAAGCTGCAACACGCCGTGCAGCAGAATAACCCGACGACTTTCCAGGAATACACCGACCTGATCGACAACCAGAATCGGAACCTCTGCACGCTGCGTGGACTTCTCAAGCTCAAGTATGCCGAGGAGCCGATTTCGCTGGTTGAAGTGGAACAGGCCAAGGAGATCGTGAAGCGCTTCACCACCGGCGCGATGAGCTTCGGGTCCATCAGCAAGGAAGCGCACGAGACACTCGCGATCGCCATGAACCGCCTCGGCGGCATGTCGAACACCGGCGAAGGCGGCGAGGATGAAGAGCGTTTCAAGCGCGACGCCAGCGGAGACTCGCGGCGCAGCGCAGTAAAGCAGGTGGCCAGCGGACGCTTTGGCGTGACCACCAACTACCTGGTCAACGCCGACGAACTGCAGATCAAGATGGCACAGGGTGCGAAGCCCGGCGAGGGAGGCCAGCTTCCCGGCCACAAGGTCGATGAAGTGATCGCGAAGACGCGGCACTCGATCCCCGGCGTCGGTCTCATCTCGCCTCCTCCGCATCACGATATCTACTCGATCGAAGATCTGGCGCAGCTGATCTACGACCTGAAAAACGTGAACCCCCAGGCGCGGATCGCTGTGAAGCTGGTGTCGGAAGTGGGCGTGGGCACAGTAGCTGCGGGCGTTGCCAAGGCACATGCCGACGTTGTGCTCATCTCCGGTGACAACGGTGGCACGGGCGCTTCGCCCCTGAGTTCCATCAAACACGCGGGCCTGCCGTGGGAGTTGGGCCTCGCCGAGACGCAGCAGGTGCTGCTGCTGAACGACTTGCGCGGCCGCATCAAGGTGCAGACGGACGGCAAGCTGCAGACAGGACGCGACGTTGTGATTGCTGCGCTGCTCGGTGCCGAGGAGTTTGGCTTTGCCACCACTCCGCTGATCACCATGGGCTGCATCATGATGCGCAAATGCCACCTGAACACCTGCTCCGTGGGCATTGCCACGCAGGACCCGGTGCTGCGCGAACGCTTCAAGGGCCAGCCCGAGCACGTGGTCAACTTCTTCTTCTTCCTCGCCGAACAAGTTCGGGAGCACATGGCCAAGCTCGGCTTCCGCACGGTCGATGAGATGGTGGGTCATGTGGACCGGATCGATGCGGCGCTTGCTGCCGACCACTGGAAGGCCAAGGGCATCGATCTCGCAGAGATTCTCTACGTGCCCACAGTGCCTTCGCGCGTGGCGCGGCGCAAGGTTCAGCCGCAGGATCACGGCCTTGACCAGTCACTCGACCACGCACTGATCGCCAAGGCAAAACCAGCGCTCGAAGCGAAGACGCCGGTCACAGGCAACTTTGCCATCCGCAACGTGCATCGCACAGTGGGCGGCATGCTCGGCGGCGAAATTGCGCGGCGCTACGGATCGGCGGGCCTGCCGGACGGCACAATTCACTTCAAGTTCGCAGGCTCGGCCGGACAGAGCTTCGGAGCGTTTGTGCCCACGGGCGTCACGCTCGAACTGGAAGGCGATGCAAACGACTATCTCGGCAAGGGCCTCTCGGGTGGACAAGTGATCGTCTATCCGCCCAAGACGTCAAGCTTCCTGCCGGAAGAAAGCATAGTTGTCGGCAACGTTGTGCTCTACGGAGCAACCAGCGGCGAGGTCTTCCTGAACGGCATCGCTGGCGAGCGCTTCGCGGTACGCAACTCCGGCGCAACCGCTGTCGTGGAAGGCGTAGGCGACCACGGCTGCGAGTACATGACCAACGGCCTCGTCGTGGTTATCGGCTCCACTGGACGCAACTTTGCAGCCGGCATGAGCGGCGGCCGTTCGTTTGTCTACGACGATCAGGGCGACTTCTCTTCGCGCCGCTGCAACAAGACCAGCGTCGATCTGGAGCCTCTGGTGTCCAACGAGGATGTGGCCGAAGTCCGTGGCCTGCTCGAACGGCACCGCGATCTGACCGGCAGCCCGCGCGCCGCGTGGATCCTGGAACACTGGGCCGACGCGCGGCAACGCTTCATCAAGGTCTTCCCGCACGAGTACAAACGCGTGCTGGGTGTTCCGCGAGTCGAGTCGGTCTACAGCGCTCCTTTAACTTCGCCGTCGCTGACGGCCGCAACCGCCGAGGTGCAGCATGGGTAAGGTCACAGGGTTTCTGGAAATCGAGCGCGAGCAGCCATCCCGACGCAAGGCAGACGAGCGCGTCAAAGACTGGCTGGAAATCTACGAGCCGTTTCCT
>WSSedB1CaDRAFT_10000702_pt1 | contig 13900 bp, 12 predicted proteins | sample WetSurSB1Cattail_FD_9460 | JGI IMG/M metagenome (IMG submission 9460)
CCTGGAGGAGGATACCATATACTTGCCTACGATCTGGAGGGAACTGAAATTGCCAGCTGGCTAAATAAACTGGGATTTGTTGCATTTGTTCTTCAGTACAGGATACCTGATAAAAAAGAAGGTGCTCTCCAGGATGTTCAGCGTGCAATACGAATTGTAAGAAATGACTCAAAAAAATGGAATATTAATCCCGGGAAGATCGGAGTAATGGGTTTTTCTGCGGGAGGAAGCCTTAGCGCACGAGCAAGCACTCTTTTCAATAAAAGAACCTATGCTCCGGTTGATAAATCAGACAGTTTATCCTGCAGACCTTCTTTTACAATGCTGATCTATCCTGCCTACCTTGATCAGGGTCCGAATCTCACACTTACACCCGAATTATCATTAAGTAAAGAGGTTCCGCCTGTTTTTATCTTTCAGACTGCAGACGATCCCTATGGAAACAGCGCTCTTGTTATGGCCGGAGCACTAAGGGATGCAAAGCTGTCCGTTGAATTGCATTTGCTTCCAACTGGCGGACATGGCTATGGATTAAGACCCGGGAAAATTGCCGCAGAGACATGGCCCATCCTGTCGGAAAAGTGGCTAAAAACAATACTGAAAGATTAATAAACAAGGTGAATTAATAAAGATGAATTTTGAATTTAAAGACGATGCCGGTACTTAACAATAAGCTTGGCAAATTCTTCAGCCCCTCAGCCAGCTACGGAGGATATGTATTTATTGCTTGCGGTATTTTTGCGTCGTTCTATTCCCCGCTTGCACTCATACTTCTCATACCGGGACTTTTCATGGCTTATACATATGAAGGAATTCTTATTGATACTGATAAAAAGAAGTTGAGACCCTATACTTCGTTGTTTGGAATCTTTACGACCGGAAAATGGATTGATGCCAACCAGTTTACAAGATTCAATATAGTAAAGTCAACTAAGCAATATACATCCTATAGTCGCGCTAACATGCGTTTCGACATGAATATTTCTGACATTGAATTATTATTAATTAACAGGAACGGAACAAAGAAGGTTATAGTCAATAAATATAATAATTTTGAGGATGCACATAAAGAAATTGAAGAACTACATGAAATTCTTCTTCCATTCTCAGAATATCATGACGGCGGGTGAAAACCCAATCAGGACTGATCATCAAAAAGATGAAACATATTTTATAAGTTTCTGCTAATGCACCGGATACGAACATTAGGATAGAAATTATGTTCCATTAATAGTTAAACTCTGTATTTTGAATCTGAAAGTCTACAAACCTGAAATTTTTCAGGGAAATCTGAAAAAGAAAAACTATTTCGAAGGATGGTATTTCAAACATGTTTCAAGCGATTTAAAACATGTATTGTCATTCATTCCGGGGATTTCATTAACAAAGAATGATCCACATGCTTTTATACAGGTAATTGATGGCATAAACGGCAATTCTGAATACATCACTTACGATCCTGATGAATTTAAATGGGGGAAAAAAAGTCTATATCTGAAGATCGGGAATTCTGTCTTCACCGATAAATATATCGATCTGAATATTCAGAATGAGAAACTAAAAATTTTTGGACACCTCAGTTATAATAACATTACTGCTTTTCCCGGAAGCATCTTTTCGCCCGGGATAATGGGCTGGTATTCATTTGTACCATTTATGGAATGCAAACACGGAGTTGTGTCAGTAAATCATGATGTAACAGGATCACTTACTGAAAACGGACATGAAATAGATTTCAGGAATGGGAAAGGTTATATTGAAAAGGACTGGGGAACCTCTTTTCCCGAAGCATGGTTATGGATCCAGGCAAACAATTTCAATGACCAAGGAAGTTCATTTTCTTTTTCTGTAGCCAAGATCCCATGGCTCGGAAAGTTCTTTATCGGATTTATTGCCTTCCTGTATTATAATAACAGGTTTTTTCTCTTCAGTACCTATAATAACTCGGAGATAATGGAAATAGATCACTCATCACCGACTATCGGACTTATACTGAAGAACAACGAAAATCAACTTAGAGTAAGTGTCATTAAAAGCACATTCGGTGAACTGAGAGCTCCTGTATCGGGTGATATGTCCAGAAGGATCAAAGAAAGTATTGATTCGGAAATTAGTCTTAGTCTTTTTGATAAACACAACAATCTCATTTATACCGATTCAAGCAAAAGAGCAGGGCTGGAATGTATTGATAAGATATTTGAATATCTGAAGAAATAAGAAAAAGCCCTGATCCCAACCTTTTGCTTCAGATTAAAATGATCTGTAGTCAGTAATTTCCTGTTCAGGTATATTCTTTACACCTTTCACTTTTTCAATAATTCTCTATATCAATAAGTTCATCAAGCTCCTTGCCAATACCATTTTTTAAGTAAAAATGCTTGTTAATACATACAGGAAAATCGGAATGATTATGGCTTACCATAATGAAAGTCCGTTTTTCGACATACTTATTAATTAAAGCCACCGATTTCTTAATCAATTGGTCACTAAAACCCTGAAATGGCTCATCGAGAATCAGCAACGGGGCATTTTTTATCATAACTGCCGAAAGTAATATAAGCTTCTGGTTTATTACCGACAGGTCACAGAGCATTTTTTGGTCAGAATCCACGAGTTCAAAATAATTTAACAACTGAAGCTTAAAATTTTCCTCGGGGCAGCTTAATACTCGTTTTTCGTAAGGATTTTGAAATACAATTGAATTTATAGCATCTTCAACTGTCATCAGTTTGTTAAAATATCGATGAAACTCAGGGGAATAAAAGCCGATCCTGTCCTTAATCTCCCAGATAGTCTCTCCTGATCCTCTCTTTCTGTCGAATAAATGAACATTATTACAATATACCTGGGGATTGTCGGCATTCACAAAGCTGAGCAAGGTCGATTTGCCGGCCCCATTATGCCCTGTAAGTGACCATTTCTGGTTCCGGCTTACTGTCCAGTTAATGTTATGCAATACATCTCTCCCATCATAATTAGCACTAACATTCTTTAATTCAAAAGCATTAATAAAATTAGTGTTACCATATGGGTCTGGTACCTTAATATACTTAACATTGTAAAAATGACCACTATTTTCAGTGCCCCCGATGCTAAGGCTATTTTTAATAAAATCTGGTCTTGAACCTGTGGAAGCAAAAATAATGACTGACATACCGTTTTGCAGGAGATACGCAAACAGTTCGTTAAGCAACTCTATGCTTTTGGTATCTATGCCGGTGTAAGGTTCCTCTATAAACATTGCACACGGTTTTGTCATTGACGCCTTTATGAAAAAAGCCTTGCGAAATTCGCCGCTTGACAACATGTTGATTTTTTCTCTAAGCAGCTTGTCGAGACCCAGTTTCAACAGCAAATTATCAAAGTAAGGATCGCATATTTCGCCTAAAAAGTCCTTAAGGGTAGCTACGTTGTCGTTTTCAGTGGCGTGATAACGCTGCTGGTAATAAAAATATACATTTTCGTTATCAGACAAACGAAATCGCACTGTTATAATCTGTTTCCGAATAATATACAGGTCTGATGTATTTTCATTATTATCTGAAAATTCTATTGAAGCTTCAGGATAATATTTTCTTCCGTCAAGCCAGTCGAAAAAAGTATCCACAAAATCGGAATCTGTAGTATGTACAAACAGACCCTGCCCCTTATAAATACTTACTGGGCCAATCACCTGGAAATTAAACTTAAGCGAAAAAGTGGTAGTGTCAGATTGTTTTAAGAGAGACATATTCTATACCGTAAATTTGATGTGAAAGAGCACATTCATTATTTTTTAATTTAAGTGCTAAGGTTATTAATATTTTCGACTTATAAAAAAGCAACCTTTTATCCAACCATTTGTTGTTCAAATAAAAATCTGCATGAATTACAATTTAAAATCAATTGAAGCTATAATGCCACCTCCTCATTTTCACATGGTTGGAGATGGGTTCAGAGTACATAACTTTTTCCCGTCGCAACCCGGCATAGGCCTGACAGGGATGAGTCCTTTTTTTCTTCTCGATTATGGGTCAAAATGGCTGGTTCCACCTTCGAATACTCCCAGGGGTGTAGGAGTTCATCCGCACAGGGGATTTGAAACAGTAACAATTGCATATCACGGAAAAGTTGCACATCACGACAGTGCCGGTAATAGCGGGGTTATAGGCGAAGGCGATGTGCAATGGATGACAGCCGGAGCCGGAGTCCTTCATAAAGAGTATCATGAAAAGGAGTTCAGTAAAAAAGGAGGTATCTTTCAGATGGCTCAGATCTGGGTCAACCTTCCCGCAAAATATAAAATGACACCGGTCAAATATCAGGCTATTGAGAATAAAGATATGACAAAGGTTCCGCTTGATGACAAAGAGAGTGTGATCGAGATTATTGCGGGTGTATATGATGGAAAGAAAGGACCTGCATTCACCTTCTCCCCGGTATCCCTTTTTAATGCAAAGCTTATCAGTGGTGCAAAAGCCTGTTTCACATTTAAAAAATCTTTTAATACCGGAATGCTTGTTATCGAAGGTGAAATAAAAGTCAATAATTCAAAAATTGCCCCTGAGAATAATTTTATTCTTTTCGGGCACAATGAAGAAGACGTGGTTCTTGAAGCGTCTGAGAATAGTGTCGTGCTTATACTTAGCGGTGAACCAATTAATGAGCCGATAGCATCATCCGGACCATTTGTTATGAATACAGAAGCTGAAATAAAACAGGCCTACGAGGATTATAATAATGGCAAATTTGGTTATCTTGCTGACTGATTTAAAATTATATATATCATTATGGCTCAATTAATTAAATCTCCGTCAATTATAAAAGCTGCCGGTAATAAGGAAAAAATCATCAGGGAATTTTTTGGCCACGTCAATAGCAAAACATCCGAAGTCAGCATTGCCCATATGACAAGCCCTGAAGGTTGGGTAGAACCTGGTCAACAGCCAGAATTCAATGAATATACCCTGGTACTGAAAGGGAAACTGCGGATTTCAACCAGGAATGAAGAATTCGAAATTACAGCAGGTCAGGGAATTATGACAGAACAGAATGAATGGGTAAGATACAGTACTCCTTTCGAGGGAGGAGCGGAATATATTGCTGTCTGCCTGCCTGCATTTTCACCTGATCTCGTTAAAAGAGACACATCAGAATAAATCTGCGATCGTCCTTGTAACCATAAAAGAAAAACCAACACAACTTCTGCGGCTGTTGCAAAACTTCCTTTTAACCACAAACCTGCCTGCCGGTAATGTAGGCAGGGTGCACTAAGACCACCTTCGCCACCACCTTCGCTACCAACTTCGCTAAAGCTTCGTTGGTCAAAGAAAGCTTCGGCGGTTGAAAAAGGCACAAAGCGCACAAAGTTAAGACTCTATATTTCATTCCGATAGCTCCCGGAACTTTGTGTACTTTGTATTAACTCCACTGCTGCAATCTGGCCACTGCGCTAAAATAGCGCACCGGGCTATTTCTTAACGCTTGTGTCCCTTTGTGGTTAATTGATTTCGACTTGTTAAACACCCCCATAGTTTCATAGGCAAGACACGGTGAACACGGAGAATTATTCAATATCCCACCTGACACAAGTCATCATTTCATCCATCTGAAATTAAGTATATTTGAAAAAAACTCAAATGGAAACGAAAACTATATGTCCTTCATGTATGGTGACAATGAGACTGGTAAAAAGCGAGGACCTTAACCACCACGGGACTCTTTTTGCAGGTCGTACGGCTGAATGGTTTATTGAATCAGGTTTTATTTCAGCAGCATCTTTAGTAAATCCTCAGAACATTGTATGCCTGAAGATACATGGAATGTTCTTCACGAAGCCTGCAATATCCGGAGATGTTCTTAAGTTCTCATCCAAGATTGTCTACTCAGGCAGAACAAGTCTGACTTCATATATTCATGTTGAAAAAAACGGGGAAGAAAAATCACTTGTCGATGGCTTTGTTACCTTCATTCATGTTGATAATGATAACAAATCCATGCCTCATTTTATTGAAATAAATCCTTTAACTCATGAAGACCGGAGTCTTTATGAAACTGCAAAAAAGCTGCGTGAAAAATAATCTGGTTTACTAAGACTTTATACAAAACACAATGTTCAGGTATGCAATTGTCCGTAGCCCAGGCCCTTCAATTATTGATGGCATTACGTCTTCCAGTCTGGGGAAACCTGTTTACACCCTGGCGCTTGAACAGCACACAAAATATGTTGAAGCACTTGAAAATTTGAGGTTGGAGGTACAGATTCTCCCGGAAAAAGAGTTGTTTCCCGATTCAGCTTTTCTTGAGGATGTAGCTCTCTGTACACCGTCATGTGCAATAATAACACAACCTGCATTATTCTCACGGCGTGGGGAAATTGAAGGTATGAAGGAGGTTCTTGCAGAATATTACAGTACCATTGAAGAGATCCTGCCACCAGCGACACTGGAAGCCGGAGATGTAATGATGGCCGGCAATCATTTTTTTATTGGGATTTCTAACCGTACAAACACTGAAGGTGCAGATCAACTTATAAAGATCCTGAGTAAATATAAATTAACCGGATCGAAGATTCCGTTGGAAAAAATGCTTCATCTGAAATCCGGGGTCTCCTATCTTGAAAACAACAACATGCTTGTCAGTGGTGAATTCATAAAAACAAAGGAATTTGAAAGTTATAACCGCATCATTATAGCTGATGAAGAATGTTATGCTGCTAACTCAGTTTGGATAAATGGAAAGGTGCTTATCCCCGAAGGTTTTCCAGATACCAGAAAGAAAATTGAGAAGGCAGGTTATGAAACAATTCTTCTGAATGTTTCTGAATTCAGGAAAATTGATGGTGGATTAAGTTGCTTATCGTTAAGGTTTTAAGATAACTGATCACTATTTCTTACTATTCTTTCTTCCCTTGATTATGAGGTAAATAACAAATATCAATCCTATACCAAGTAGGATATGTCCTATATATGGAAATATCTGGTCCCGTACAGCATATAAATAATATCCGATTATTCCAAGAATGATATTCCAGATACCTGCTCCAAGAAAGGTGAACATCATAAAATCGCGGAGGCTCATTCTGGCTAATCCGGCCGGAATAGAAATCAGGTGACGGATACCCGGAACAAGACGTCCAATAAACGTGGATGTTTTCCCATTTCTTATAAAATACTCTTCGGCATGCATAACTTTTTCCTTTGACAGAAGACACATTTTCCCAAGTTTTGATTCGGCAAACCGGTATACAATCGGTCGTCCCAGATAATATGCAAGAGTATAGTTTATTAATGAACCCGTAAGAGCCCCGATAGTCCCCGATATTAGCACGAGAAAAATATTCAAATCTCCCTGTCCTGCCTTGTATGCAGCAAAGGGAATAACCACCTCTGATGGCAAGGGAAGAAATGTGCTTTCAATTAACATCAGAAGAATAATTGTGAAATAATTAAGATTGGCCATATACCAATCCAGTAGTGTCTGAAAAAATACCATATCTTATATAATGTAATTCATAACAAAAACTATCACCCAAACCGGATCAACGGCAATATTAATCTTTTTAGTTGTTATTGCCAATGTTTTCGAAGATACAGAATCATACACCGATTTCTATTTCAATAATTATGATATAAGTCTTTCCAGGTTTTCTTTTTTGCTCTGTGTGGATTCATCAGCGGCTCTGTGTGTAACTAAAAAGTAATTGCTAACTTTGGTTTACAAAAATTATATCCGTCTATTTATTTTATTTATATGGAAAACTTGCAGACAACCTATTTGGGGCTAAAACTTAAAAATCCGCTGATTGCGGGAAGCTGTGGTCTTACAAATTCAATTTCGAATATAAAGGCACTGGCAGAAAAAGGTGTCGGAGCTATTGTTGTCAAATCTTTATTTGAGGAGCAGATACAAATTGAAGCCGAAAAAGTTATTAAAAATAATACCGATGGCGTTAGTACCTTCAGCCATGCTCCCGACACAATATTCAGCAGGAGAATTTATGACTATGATGAAGCCTACTCATATATCTACGATTTCGCTAAAGGTAACACCCTTGGAAAATATCTGTACTTTCTTAAAGAAGCAAAAGAATCTGTTGATATACCATTAATTGCCAGTATAAACTGTATTTCCAATCAGGACTGGCATTCATTTGCCAAAAAGATAGAGGAGACGGGTGTTGATGCACTTGAGCTTAACATTTATATACTGCCTTCCGACTGGCGGAGAAGTGGCGAAGACAATGAGAAGATTTACTTTGACATTATAAAGGAAGTCAGGAATTACGTCAGCCTGCCAATATCTGTGAAAATCGGATTTTATTTTTCATCACTGGCTCAATCAGTCAAAAAACTGTCGGAGTGCGGAATTAAAGGACTGGTACTTTTCAACAGACCTTATAATACTGATATAGATATTGATAAGATCAGTCTTAGCCATGGTCCTATTTATAGTACGCCTGAAGAATATACTCATACATTACGTTGGATGTCAATTTTATCGGGTCATGTAGAATGTGATCTTTCGGCATCTACCGGCGTGCATGATCATAAAACTTTTATCAAGCAATTGCTTGCAGGTGCAACTACGGTGCAGATAGCATCGGCTCTGTACAAAAAAGGCTTCGATGTAATTCCAGAAATTCTGAAAGGTACATCCTCCTGGATGAAAAAACATAATTTCGACAATGCCGATTCTTTCAGGGGTAAGCTCAGCAAGTCAAATCTCGAAAATCCTGCTGCAATTGAAAGAGTTCAGTTTATGAAACTCTATTCAGGAATAGAATAATTATTTGTTGATACATCTGCACAGCCTTTAGGTCTGATTATGATGCGGGTAGACTGGTCGTAGGTAAAATATTTCCACGCCCAGTTTATAAAGATCTGTAATTTGTTTTTTACACCAATTATACTCATCAGATGTATGAACATCCAGATAAACCATCCGAAAATGCCTTGAAAACGGACATATGGAAGTTCGACTACGGCAAGATGTCTTCCTACAGTAGCCATTGTTCCGAGGTCTTTATACTTAAACGCTTTCATTGGCTCCCCGCTCTTAATCCTTATTAAATTTTCAGCTAACAGCTGAGCCTGTTGGATCGCTACCTGGGCAACCTGTGGATGACCTTTTGGATAATGTTCTTCAGTCTGCAGAGAGATATCACCAATCGCAAATACATTTTCGTATCCTGCTACTCTGTTAAAACTGTCGACTCTGATCCGCCCGTTCGCTGTAAAACATGCAGGATTTAAACCTGCGGATCTGTTTCCTGCAATACCTGCAGTCCAGATAATCATACCAGTACTTATTATTTTCCCTGAATCGAGAAAAACTGTTTTTTCGTCACATCCTGTTGCCCTGGTATTTGTAAGTACCTGTACTCCCATTTTTTCAAGAAAACCACGTGCTTTTTCAGAAGATTTTTTTGTCATGGCACTTAAAACTCTGTCAACTGCCTCAACAAGATAAATTTTTGCTCTGATCTCCTTAAATTCAGGATAGTCTTTTTTAAGTACATATTTATTCATTTCTGCCAGTGCCCCGGCTATCTCGACTCCGGATGGACCTCCACCTATGATTACAATTGACATAAGCATCTCACGTTCTTCATCGTTTTGTGCTGTAAGGGCGTTTTCAAAGTTCATCAAAAGAGAATTTCTCAGGTCAAGTACCTCAGCAATTGTCTTCATGCCCCGTGAATATTTCTGCATCTGTACAGAACCAAAATATGCATTTGTAGCACCGTGAGCCAGAACCAGGAAATCGTATCCGATCTCCCCTGAGGAAGTTGTAAGGGTATTTTTTGCCGGATCAACTGATTCCACTTCAACCTTACGGAGGTGAAAATCCTTATAATGTTGAAATATCTTCCGAAGCGGAAATAGTATTGAACTCTCTTCAAGTCCGGCTGACGCTACCTGATAAAAAAGAGGAGGAAACTGGTGATAATTATGTTTATCAAGAATAACTACCTGATAACCTTTGTTTTTAAGTTTTTTTGCCAATGTCAATCCGGCAAATCCGCAACCTGCAATAACGACTCTTTTTTTATCTGTTCGGGGGATATTGATCATAAAATTCCTGGTTATTGTAATATTATTAACAAGGTATTTTGGGAGTATTTCAATTGCAATAAATTCAGGTTCACAGACTTACAAACCGTACAATAACATCAATCAGCCAGCCCGGATAGACACCGAGCATCAAAATACTTATAGCAACTGCAGCAAGAGTAATATTTCCAAAAAGAGATAATTCAGGCAGGTTTGTTTCACTGGAGCTTGAGAAGAGGGTTGTTATTATCCTGAGGTAATAGTATAACCCTATGACACTGTTGATTATCATTGAGAATATAAGCAACATAAGTCCGGCCTTCATGCCCTCCAGAATAACATAGAATTTTGCAATAAAACCTGCAGTTACAGGTATTCCTGCCAGTGACAATAGCGACAGGGTAAATACAATTGCAATCCAGGGTCTTTTCCAGAAAAGACCTTTAAAATCTTCTAATTTTTCAGCCTCATTTTCAGATGTTGAAAGAAGCGTTATAACGCCGAATGCTCCTATAGTTGTAATAAAGTACGATATAAGATAAAAAATCGAAGCCTGAATACCCTTATTACTGCCGGTGAGTAATATAATTATGAGGTATCCCATGTTTGCAATAGATGAATATCCCAAAAGACGCTTGATATTCTTTTGTCGTATTGCCAGGATATTCCCAACAAACATTGAAAGTATTGCTATAGCCGAAATTATCACAAATACGTAATGATTATTGAACCCACTCAGAATAAAGAAGAAACGTATCAGTACAGCCATTACAGCACCTTTTGAAACCGTTGCAACAAATGCAGAAACAGGCGCCGGTGCTCCCTGATAAACATCGGGGGTCCACATATGAAACGGAACTAATGCCAGCTTAAACCCGATTCCAACCATCATCATTCCAAAACCGGCTATTACAAGCGGAGATAACTGATCGTGACTTGCAAGTGCTTCCAGTATAGCTCCAAACTGCATCGTTCCGAATGAAGCGTAGATAAGCGCCATTCCAAACAGCAAAAATGCTGATGAGACAGAAGCGAGTATGAGATATTTAATTCCTGCTTCAATTGAATTGCTCTTCGATCTTTGGAATGCAATCAGTATGTATAAAGAAATACTTAGTGTTTCAATGCCAAGAAAGAAGAGAATGAAATGATTTGCTACAGCCAGCAATGCTGCTCCGAGAGTAGACGTGAAGAGAATAATATAGTATTCTTCCCTTACTCCTGTAAGCTGTTTTATATAATCATAGGAAAGAAATGTCACAAGTAAAGCGGAAAAGATTATTATACCGAGAAAAAACAAGCTGTAAGCATCAATAATGAACAATGGTTCAATGGTATGGGGAACTGAAGGAAAAATAAAAAATATTGAACCAAGTGCGGCTAATAAGGATAAGACAGAAAAGCCATAAACAACCTTGTAATTTCTTAGAACAGAAATTACTATCATAATTACCACAGGTGCAATGGCTATAATAAGGAAGGGTGTCAAACAAATAAAATCTTTTTCGGTCATATCCTAAAGTTTGATGAGATCCATAACCCGGAATTTCCACCCCCCTTCCCCCCCAAGGGGGTGATAATTTTCTCTTCTTGAGGTAGTTCTAATAATATTCCCGAAATTGATTTACCGAAAATAAGTATATTACTTTCAATTTCAGTCCGAGATATTTTAAACGCCAGGGTATTAGCCCCCCCTTGGGGGGGTTGGGGTGTGCAAGCTCTGTAGGTTATTTCATTTTGTTTATTCAATGTCTTCAGAATAGCAGGTTTTGCAGTATTAAGAACGGGTCGCGGAAATAAGCCCAACCAGACTATTGCAATTACCATTGCTGCTGAAACAGCCTTCTCCTGAATAGTAAGATCATTTATCTTCCAGTCAGTATTTTTATTTCCAAGAAAGACTTTCTGAACAATTCTGAGAGAATAGATAGTTGCCGCTATAAGACCCAGACTGGCGAGGCATGACAACAGGATATTTGCTTTAAAGGCTCCTATAAGAATCAGCAGTTCGGCTATAAAATTCCCTAAACCCGGTAATCCTAAAGATGCCATTGAAAAGATAAGTCCTATCGCACCCATGACAGGTACTCTTTCCCACAACCCTCCCATTTTATTAATATCACGTGTATGAATACGTTCATATAACTGACCAACAAGAATGAATAGCGCTCCGGTGCTTATGCCATGTGCAATCATCTGAATAACAACTCCCTGGTAAGCCAGTTCGTTAAATGAAAAAACACCGAGGATAACAAATCCCATATGGCTGACACTGGTATAAGCAACAAGACGTTTCAGATCTGTTTGTGCAAAAGCGAGTTTTGCACCATATAAAATACCAACGACGCCAAGTAACATTCCCACTGGCGCAAATGTCAAAGCTTCAGAGGGAAATAGTGGAACTATGAATCTAAGGAGACCATAAGCACCAGTTTTCAGGAGTAACGCAGCGAGTATCAGACTTCCTGCTGTGGGTGCTTCAGTATGAGCATCAGGCAACCAGTTATGCAAGGGAACTACAGGTAGCTTTACAAGGAATGCAGCCAGGAATCCGAGCATAATCAGAAACGCTGTTGCAGAAGGCAATACAGTACCCAGAAGCTGCAGGTAATCAAATGTATATACTCCGGTTGAATGTCCATGAGCAAAATATAAGGCAATTATAGAGATAAACATCAGCAGACCACTTGCCTGTGTGTAAAGAAAGAACTTATTCGAAGCGGCAGTCCTGTTCTCATGTCCCCATATTCCAATCAGAAAATACATCGGGACCAGCATCAGTTCCCAGAAAAAATAGAAAAGAAAGAGGTCAAGTGAAAGAAATACCCCCGTAATTCCGGCTAAGATCAGGAGAAGATTGAAATGGAAAAATCCAACTCTTGAATCTATTTCTTTCCATGATATAATAACGGAAATGATGCCAAGGAAAAAAGTCAGAAGCAGCATAACCAGGCTTAGTCCATCGAGAGCAAGATGCATACTTATACCAAAGGCAGGTATCCAGTCGAGTTTAATATCAATCAGCCAGTCCTTATCTGATGGCATTGATTGAAAGGCATATAGAATGAGAATAACAAGATCGAGTGATAAAGCAATAAGCGATATGATTCGTGGCCAGACAATATTCTGTTTACCGGTGATCCACGCCAGGAATGCTCCTGCTAATAATATTAATATAAGATATATAAGTATCATCTGCTAAGCATGTAAGTTAATATTATCGCAATACCGACAACCAATGACAATAAATACCATCTCATTTTCCCATTCTGAGTACTACTCAGGCGCTTGTTGAAAAACAGAGCCAGACGAGATAAGCCGATGTTCCAGAGATCAAAAAAATCATTTTTATCAATTGCAGAAAGCCATACTACCGGTTTTACAAAAACTGAATCATAAAACTTGTCAAAGCCCCATCCATTTTCAAAGAATTTGTTTATCCTGCTATGGCTGTATGGTTCTGAAAGGGTTGGTTTCTTAAGGTATATTAAATATGCGATATATATACCCGTAAGCGCTATAATGGCTGAAAGTGTCTGGAACAAAAATTCACTGCCTTCTCCGCCTTTGGTGACAACAGTTGGTAATGTATTATCAACAAGGTTTGAGAACAGATGTATGTTTCCGATTGAAGCCGGTAGTTCTACAAATCCTCCGAAAACAGATAAAAGAGCAAGGATGATCAGGGGAAAAGTCATAAGTTTTCCCGGAAGAAATGATGGTTCCGTTTTGGCTTCCCCATAAAACGTTATAAAAATCATCCGGAATGAATAGAGCGCTGTAAGAAGAGCGCCAACAATTCCTGCCAGCCATAATATGATACTTCCGGTGAGGGAGGAATAAGCATACCATAATATCTGGTCCTT
>WSSedB1CaDRAFT_10000703_pt1 | contig 13851 bp, 9 predicted proteins | sample WetSurSB1Cattail_FD_9460 | JGI IMG/M metagenome (IMG submission 9460)
GTACTGTGTTTTATTATTATAGTGGGAACGGGAATTGTATCCGCAGCATCCGGGTTGTCAACAGAGACAGCAGTAGAACCAGCCAAGTCAGAAAAAGCAGTAAAAGCAGTAAAAGCAGTAAAACAGGAGTCTTCGGCGAGTGTGCAAGAACTTCTTGCGAAAAAAGATGACGGCACAGCAACTACATTAAAGAAAACAAATACAATGGAGCCAGCTAAAAAGATTATTGTGAATTTGGCAAATTGTTCATTGTCAGTTTATGTAAATAATATGAAGATACGTTTTTATCCGGTTGCTGTTGGTACGATACGTACACCAACACCTGTTGGGAATTATTCAATAACTGAAAAAGAAGTGAATCCAGTATGGACTAATCCGGAGAATGAAACTATGCAGATTGCTTCAGGCGAAGATAATCCGCTTGGCTATCGTTGGATGCGTTTTTGGGGGAATTATGGAATGCATGGAACGAATCGACCGGAGTCCGTTGGTCGTTATGTATCGAATGGTTGTTTACGTTTGAAAGAAGCAAATGCTGAAGAACTTTTTGATCTTGTAGCAGTAGGAACACCTGTAGAAATCATGTATAATCGTGTTGTCATTGAAAAGGATCCAAATAAGATTATAACATATTACATTTATCCGGATGTTTATTCTCGGCAGCCGCTTGATGTAGAAACCGTAAATAAATGGCTTGCAGGCTATGGGGTAGATTGTTTTGTCAGTGATCAAAGTATTGCTGAAAAGATTGCAGCCTCTAACGGGGAACCAACCTTTATAGGTCGTGCTTTTCATATAAATGTGAATGGAGCAGAGCTTAAGGAAAAAGGTGTCGTTAAAGATGGTATAATCTATTTACCGGCAATACCAATTGCAGTACAGCTTGATTTGCCATTAACATGGAATGCAGATACAGGTATGCTCACAAGTAAGTATGGTAGTGTATCTGGTTATATAAAGAAAGATGTCCTTTACTTTAGTGCGGACGGGGCAGCAGCTTTATTTGATTTGGCTGGTGGTTTGGGAGATGATGATGTATTTAAACTTGTTTCTTTAACAAGTTCAAATACTATAGATAAACCTGCTGTAACTTCAAATGCATCAGTGAAAAAAATCAGACAAGAAAAGGCTGTACAAGCCATTGTAAGAAAATAGATAATTTGGAGGGACCTTTGTGCAAAAACGTTTTGTCATATTGGATGGAAGTAGCCTTATGTATCGGTCGTTTTTTGCATTGCCGTTGTTAACATCATCAAAAGGTGAATACACGAATGCAATTTATGGTTTTGCAACTATGCTGATAAAGCTTATTCAGGATTTAAAACCGGATTTGCTAGTTATAGCATTTGATAAAGGAAAAAAGACATTTCGGAATGATTTGTTTGAAGATTACAAAGGAACACGTAAAGCGACGCCACTGGAACTTTCTTCACAGATCCCGCGTATTCATGAGCTTGCCAATGTGTTTGGCATTACACTTATTGAAAAAGAAGGATTTGAAGCAGATGATATTATTGGTACGCTTGCTACAGCAGCGGCAAAGAAGGATTATGAATCAATGATTGTCACAGGAGATCATGATGCATTACAGCTCATTCAGCCGAATCTTAAGGTTATGATGACAAAGCGTGGTATATCTGATATGGAAATTTTTGATGAAGTTGCTTTTAAAGAAAAATATAATCTTAAGCCAACTCAGCTTATTGACTTGAAAGGTCTTATGGGCGATGCCTCTGATAATATACCAGGAGTTCCTGGTGTTGGTGAAAAGACAGCAACAAAGCTTCTTATAGAGTATGGTACAATGGAAAATGTTCTTAATCATATTGATGATATATCAGGTAAGAAGCTCAAGGAAAGGCTTTCTGATAATAAAGAGCAAGCAGTCCTTTCAAAGCGATTGGCGACAATTGTTTGTGATGTTCCGATTGATTTTGTTGAGAAAGATTATACGATTATACCAAAACATGAGGAAATTAAGGCTTTTTGCAGTCAATATGAGCTAAAGAATATTCCAGCAAAAGTGGATCGGCTTTTTCCGCAAATGGATGCACTTGGGTTTGGTGAAATTGTTGAAAGTACTTTGCCACAGTACGAGGTTGTGAAAGAACCACAACAGATAGAGAAAATTGTAGCAGATGTACGTTTATCGAAGAAATTTGTTTTTATAGCAATTACGCAGGGACATTTACCAACGGTGTTTTTTGAGGGAATGAGTATCAAAGTTGATGAAAAAATATTTTTTGTCAGTAGCAATCTGCACAATTGGTCTCTTCTATTGGAACTTTTAGCAGATGCTTCTATAGAAAAATTTACATGTGATATAAAGCCGCTTTATCATATGGGATTGCAACTGTCAGGAAAAATATATGATGTAATTCTTATGGCCTATCTGTTAGAGCCTGCAGCAAACGGTTATGCACTGTCAAGTCTTATGGATATTTATTTACCAGGTACATCAGAACCATCAAATATGGAAACTGAAATTGATGCAGCCGTGTGGAATGTTTATTGTGTAGAAAAACTGGGTATGTGCATTCTTGAAAAAATGAAAAAACAAGAAATGAAGAGGCTCTATGATGATATTGAACTTCCGCTTGTTGAGGTGCTTGCTGATATGGAAGCAAATGGTATCTATGTGAATAGAAAGCACCTGGAAGTAATGTCAATTGAAGTCAATGAGAGAATTGATGGATTGTTAGCAGAGATACATGCATTGGCCGGTATAGAGTTTAACGTGAATTCGCCGAAGCAGTTGGGCGAGGTGCTTTTTGACCGACTCTTTCTGCCTGCTGTAAAAAAGACAAAGACAGGTTACTCGACAAATGCAGAAGTCTTGGAGACATTGCGTATGGCACATCCAATTGTTGAAAAAATATTGGATTATAGATTGTGGAACAAGCTCAAAACAACGTATCTTGATAGTCTGGGACTACTTATAAGTGAAAAGACAAAGCGGATTCATACGACATTTAATCAGACGGTGACAGCGACAGGACGTCTTAGCAGCTCAGATCCAAATCTACAAAACATACCAGTTAGAACAGACGCTGGTAAAAAGATTCGTGAGTTATTCGAGCCTGGTGAAGGCTATGATTATCTTTTATCAGCTGATTATTCGCAGATCGAGTTGCGTTTGCTGGCAGATATGTCGCAGGATAAAAATTTTGTTGAGGCTTTTAATGAAGAACAGGATATTCATATACGGACGGCATCGGAGGTATTTGGTATATCCATGGCTGAGGTGACGAGTGAAATCCGCCGTAAAGCGAAAGCTGTTAATTTTGGTATTGTCTATGGTATCAGTGATTATGGTTTATCAAAGGACCTTCATATATCACGTAAGGAAGCTGCTGAATATATAAACAGTTATTTTGAAAAATGTGCTGGAGTCAAGTCGTTTATCGATAAGACAGTAGATGATGCTCATAAAAATGGTTTTGTCACGACAATTTTTGGTAGGAAACGTTATTTGCCAATGATCAATAGTTCGAATTATAACCAACGAACATTGGCAGAACGCATGGCAATGAATACACCAATACAGGGATCGGCTGCGGATATTATCAAGCTGGCGATGCTGGGAGTATATAAGGAGCTTTGTAAGAAAAAACTAAAGAGCCGTATGCTATTACAAGTGCATGATGAACTTGTACTTGAGGTACCTGAGGATGAAGTACAAGTGGTATCGGATATTTTGCACAGTACGATGGAAAATGTCGTAAAACTTTCAGTTCCGCTTACGATTGATATCAATAAAGGTAAGAATTGGGCAGAAGCCAAATAATGGGGGAAATACAATGCCGGAAATGCCAGAGGTTGAAATCATAAGAAGGTCCCTCATCAATAAGTTGAAGGGGAAACAGATTGTTCAAATAGAAATTTTATTGGCGCGTCAGATTAAATGGCCGGATAAGGATGGTTTTGTGGCTATGACGGTTGGGCGCCATATTATTGATATCGGGCGTAAAGGTAAGTATTTGCTGTTGCTGTTGGATAATGGCAATACAATTGTGTTTCATTTACGCATGACAGGCCGCCTTTGCTATACATTAAAAGAAGCTTCGCAGGATCTTTATAAAAGAATTATCTTTTTGCTTGATGATGGTAATCTGCTTATTTATGCGGATACACGTACGCTGGGGACTATCTATGCACTGGCACCAGGAGAGGAATGGCGTATAGAAGGTCTTTCCCATATGGGGATGGAACCTTTGACGGAGGCTTTTACCGAAGGTTATTTGTACGATATTATGTACAAGAGTAAGGCAAAGATCAAATCGTTCCTGCTTAATCAGAAGAAAATCAGTGGATTAGGAAATATCTATACAGATGAGTGCTTGCATATGGCTGGAATTCATCCTTTGCGTTTAGCCGGTTCTTTAATGAAAAGTGAGATTGCTCAGTTGCATATGGCTATTAATAAAGTTATTGCAGATGGTATTCGGGATGGTGGAACAACTTTTCGTGACTACCGTAATGGAGAAGGGGAAAAGGGTCATCATCAGGAAAATCTTTTTGTCTATGGACGCAATGGCAAACCATGCAAAGTTTGTGGGACAGTAATCGAGAAAATCGTTGTTGGTGGTCGTGGTACGCATTTTTGTCCAAACTGCCAAAAACTCAGGGAGGAGAGCTGAAGTGTTTATTATTGGATTGACTGGTGGAATTGCCAGTGGTAAGAGTACTGTGAGTAAAATTTTAGCAGAACAAGGTGCCATAATACTTGATGCGGATGCGGTTGCACGTACACTGTCTATGCCGCATAAAGCAGGCTGGAACTTGTTCGTTGAACATTTTGGTTCATCCGTATTACTTGAAAATCAGTGTCTTGATCGTGCAAAGATTGGTCAGATTGTCTTTGCTGATAACAAGGAGCGTGAATGGGTCAATAACATGATGCACCCGCAGATTGAAGCAGAACTGCAGAGTCAATTAATAAGATTGCGGGCAGAAAATGTGAAGATTGTTGTGCTGGATGTTCCGCTTCTTTTTGAGACGAAACTGGATGTTTTTGTCAATACAATATGGGTGGTTTATGTTACTCAAAAGATACAGATGCAGCGACTTATGAAACGCAATGATTTGTCAGAAAAGTTAGCACGACAGCGTATTGCTTCACAAATATCTTTAGAGGAAAAAGTGAAAAGGGCAGATCTTATTATTAATAATACGGAAAATGTTGAAAAAACACGACAACAGGTAGTAACTGCATGGGAAAAAATCTGGAAGGAGAAGATAAAACAATGACGGAGTCTTTTCGTGAGCGTTTGCAGTTACGACAGAAAAAAGAAAAACGAAAAGATCAGTTGATTCTTCTTGTAATAGGCTGTCTGCTTCTATTTCTACTAGGCTGTTTTATTATGCAATCAGATTTTATTCAACGCCGATATTTCTATCCGTATCCATACCAGTCTCTTATTAATAAATATGCTAGAGAATATCATATAGAAAATACTCTTGTAGCAAGCGTAATCATGAATGAGAGTAAGTTCAAGAATGAAGTCCATTCAGAGCGTGGTGCTGTCGGTCTTATGCAGCTTATGCCGGATACGGCAAAGTGGATTGCTGTGCAGATTGACGATCCAGCCTATAACATGGAAAAATTACATGAACCAGAGACAAATATACGCTATGGTACATGGTATCTAGCATCGCTTAAGAAAGAATTTGAGGGCAATGATATTCTTGCACTTGCAGCCTATAATGCCGGACGTGGCAATGTCCATGATTGGATGAAAAAATATGGGTGGAATATGACTTTTAAAAACATAGAACAAATTCCTTATATAGAAACACGCGAATATGTAACCAAAGTATTGAAGCATCGGGAAAAATATCAAACCTTGTATAACAATGATTGACAGTGCTTTTTTGATGTGATATTATGAAACAAGAAAAAGAAAATATGCCTTTGAAATTGGTCCTGTGAGGCTGATAAGGGGAGCTTGTAATTTAGCAGTAGTAGAGATGTAACTATCTAGCTTTCTTGTGCCTTCGCATGAGAGAGCTTTTTTTATTGCCTTGAAGGACATACCATTCTTTTTCTTGAAAGTTTATGCATAAATGGTGTATAATTATTTATGCTAATTCTAGGAGGGTGATTGACTTGGGAAAAAATAGTGTATCCCTGCGGGGGAAGAATATTCTGGGACTTGAATATTTTTCAACAGATGAAATTGATTTAGTATTAGAAACAGCAAAAGAAATGAAAAACATTATTCATCGGGATATTAAAAAAGTTCCTACGCTTCGCGGAAAATCGATAGTGAATTTATTTTATGAGCCAAGTACGCGCACAAGAACTTCCTTTGAACTTGCAGGAAAATATCTTGGAGCAGATGTTGTAAATATAACTGCTAGTACAAGCAGTATTGTGAAAGGTGAAACCTTGCGCGATACACTGCTGACAGTTGAAGCTATGGGAGTTGATGCAATTGTTATGCGTCACAAGGCCGAGGGTGCAGCAGAGTATGCGACGAAGGTTGTAAGCCCGGTCATTGTAAATGCCGGGGATGGTGCTCATGCACATCCTTCACAGGGATTGCTGAATCTCTTCACGATTATGGAGCACAAAGGGTATTTAGAAGGCAATAAAGTTGCAATCATTGGTGATGTTTTACACAGCCGTGTTGCTCGCTCAGACATATGGGGAATGAGGAAAATGGGCATGGAAGTTCATCTTGCTGGGCCGAAGACCTTGTTGCCTCGTTTTTTGGCAGAGGAACCAGGCATTTTTGTTCATGATCGCATTGAAGAAGCAATTGAAGCAGCAGATGTTATTAATGTGCTTAGAATTCAGCTGGAACGACAGAAGTCAGGACTTTTTCCATCAACAAGAGAGTATGCACGCATCTTTGGGTTGAATAAAAAACGATTGTTATTGGCAAAAAAAGATGTGCTCGTACTTCATCCGGGGCCAATGAATAAAGGCGTTGAAATATCACCAGATGTTTCTTATGGAGATAATTCAGCGATTCAGGAACAGGTACAGAATGGTGTAGCAATACGTATGGCACTTTTGACTTTGATCTTGACGGGAGGAAAAAACATTGAAACTAATGCTTAAAGGTGGACGAGTAATTAATCCAGCAAAAAAATTTGACGATATTTGCGATGTTCTAATAGAAGACGGTAAAATAAAATCAATAGGGAAAGATTTACAGGTAAAAGACATAGAAATCATCAATGCAGCTGGGTGTATTGTTACACCAGGTCTTATTGATATGCATGTTCATTTTCGTGAACCGGGTCAGGAAGCCAAAGAAGATTTTGCTTCTGGGACGAGAGCTGCTGCGGCAGGTGGGTACACAACAGTTGCAACGATGCCAAACACAAAACCAGTAGTAGATACATCAGCACTTGTTAATAGCTTAAAACATCGGGCAGCTGAAGTTGGGATTGTTCATGTTGAGATTATTGGTGCACTTACGAAAGGACAGGCTGGGAAAGAAATGGCTGAAGTCGGTGATATGACACAAGCTGGCGCAATCGCTTTTTCGGATGATGGACACTATGTAGAATCTGCGAAGGTACTTTTGAATGGGTTTGATTATCTGCAGACATTTGATAAGATTATTATTGGTCATGATGAAGAGATTTCTCTTGTTGAAGACGGCGTTATGAATGAAGGACATCATAGTGCGATGCTGGGAATGAAAGGCCGCCCTACAGTTGCAGAAGATATTGCTGTAGCACGTGATATCATGCTGGCGGAATATGCGGATGCTAAGGTTCATATTGCGCATATCAGCTCTGCGAAAGCACTGGATATTGTTCGTCAGGCAAAAAAACGTGGTGTAAAGGTAACAGCAGAAGTAACACCCCAGCATTTGACGATGACAGATGAATGCGTTGATCCCACGGACACATCAACAAAGGTAAATCCACCACTTCGCTCAGCAAAGGATACCGAAGCAATGCTGCAAGGACTTAAAGATGGTACTATTGATGCAATTGTAACAGATCATTCACCACATGCTGAAGAAGAAAAAGATGTGGAATATCGATATGCACCAAGCGGCTTTCCTGGTCTGGAAACAGCATTGGGGGTACTTCTAACGGATCTTTATCATACAGGAAAGATAGGTTTGGAAGAAATTATTGCAAAAATGACATGCGGTCCGGCAAAGATCTTTGGTATGGACAGGGGCGTGATAGCGGAAGGTAAGGCAGCAGACATCACAATTATCGATCCGGAACTCGAATGGACGGTCGATGAAACGAAGTTTTATACGCGTGGGACACATTCACCGTTCGATGGCAAAAAGCTTAAAGGTAAAGCTGTAATGACAATCGTTGACGGCAAAATCGTTATGCAGGATGGTAGAATTGTGTCTTAAAAATAATGCGGGGGTGTTTTTTTGAAAGGGAAATTGATATTAGAAGATGGCAGCATGTTCTACGGTGATCTTCTGAATAATATAAAAGCAACAGGTGAAGTCGTATTCAATACAGGGATGACAGGATACCAGGAAATTTTGACAGATCCTTCCTATTGTCGCCAGATTGTGACACTTACGTATCCGTTGATTGGAAATTATGGAGTTGCAGATATTTTTATGCAGTCACGTAAATCGTTTGTAAATGGTTTTATCATTGGTGAGCTTTGCGATGAAGGCAGTAATTGGCATTTGGAAACAAGTCTTAGGGATTTTTTGTCAAGACAAGGGATTCCTTGTCTTTATAATGTGGATACCCGGGCAATTACACGACAAATCCGTTCGGTTGGGACAATGAAAGGTATCATTGTTGCAGAAGACACGGCACAATCAGAGATTGACGAACTTTTTGCTGTGCCAATAAAAAAAGATGTTGTTGATGAGGTAACGACACCGGAAGCTTATAAAATGGAAAATGATGGGCCGCATGTTGTTGTCATGGATTTTGGCATTAAGAAAAACATATTAAAAGCATTGCATAAAATTGGTTGCAATTTGACGATCGTTCCATCAACAACAACGGCTGAAGAGATCCTGTCTTTGCAGCCCGATGGACTTTTTCTCTCAAATGGGCCAGGAGATCCCAAAGATGTACCAGAAGTTATTACAAATGTTAAAAAACTTATTGATAAGAAACCGATTTTTGGTATTTGCCTGGGGCATCAGCTTTTAGCGCTTGCATTGGGTGCAGACACATACAAGCTTAAGTTTGGTCATCGCGGTTCAAATCAGCCGGTAAAGAATCTATTAACAGGAAAAGTACAGATTTCTTCGCAGAACCATGGCTTTGCTGTAGATGAAAAATCTTTTAAAGGGCTGCCACTTGAAGTAACCCATCGTTCTGTTAATGATGGCACAGTTGAAGGCATGCGACATAAGGAATTACCAATTTTTTCAGTGCAATATCATCCAGAAGCTTCTCCAGGCCCGGATGATAACACATATTTGTTTGATCAATTCTGGACAATGCTTACGAAGGGGGAATAATTGTGCCAAAAAAGGAAAATATAAAAAAAGTTATGGTGATTGGCTCGGGTCCAATCATTATTGGTCAGGCTGCAGAGTTTGATTATGCTGGAACACAGGCATGCCGCGCCCTGAAAGAGGAAGGTCTGGAAGTTGTTCTTGTTAATAGTAACCCAGCAACGATTATGACAGATACACATATTGCGGATCGTGTTTATATAGAACCACTTACGGTAGAGTTTCTTGAGGAAATTATCAGCAAGGAAAAACCGGATGGACTTTTGGCAACAATAGGTGGTCAGGCTGGCTTGAATCTTGCAGTAAAGCTTTCTGAACAGGGGGTTCTTAAAAAATATAAAGTTGAACTTCTTGGAACTTCGCTGGAAGCAATCAAGAAGGCTGAAGATCGTGAACTTTTCAAGGAAACGATGCAGAAACTCAATGAACCCATCCCTGAAAGCACGATTGTTGAGGATGTTGCCTCAGCTGTACATTTCGCTAATGAAATCGGTTATCCAATTATCGTTCGCCCGGCTTATACAATGGGGGGGACTGGTGGTGGTATTGCTGACAATGAGGAAGAACTCATTGAAATTGTCATTCGTGGTCTTAAATATAGTATGATAGGGCAGGCCCTTATCGAACGGAGTGTAGCTGGCTGGAAGGAAATCGAATATGAAGTTATGCGTGATGGAAATGATAACTGTATCACAGTTTGTAATATGGAAAACTTTGATCCGGTAGGCGTGCATACGGGAGACAGTATCGTTGTAGCACCATCACAGACACTTAGTGATCACGAATATCAGATGCTTAGAAGTGCATCACTCCGCATTATTCGTGAGCTTGGTATTGAAGGTGGCTGCAATGCGCAGTATGCACTTGATCCAGACAGTAATAACTACTATGTAATTGAAGTAAATCCACGCGTGAGCCGTTCTTCAGCACTTGCATCAAAGGCTACAGGCTATCCGATTGCTAAAGTTTCGGCAAAAATCGCAATTGGCTATTATCTCGATGAAATTGTTAATGCAGTAACCCAGAAAACAATGGCCTGTTTTGAACCAGCGCTTGACTACTGCGTTGTAAAATTTCCACGCTGGCCATTCGATAAATTTGTGTTTGCTGATCATACGCTTGGGACACAGATGAAGGCAACCGGTGAAGTCATGTCGATCGACCGAAACTTTGAGGGTGCGATATTGAAGGCAGTTCGTTCATTGGAAATCGGTGTTCATCGTCTGCATATGGATAAAATGGATGGATGGAGCGATGAAAAAGTTGTTCGTACACTTAGTAAGATCAATGATGAACGCATCTTTGTTGCAGCTGAAGCGCTTCGCCGCGGTATTGCTACGGTCGATGAAGTCCATGATATCACAAAGATCGATGAATGGTTCTTGTATAAAATCAAGCATATTACTGATATTGAAAATCGTGTTGCTACGGAAGAAATTACACCAAAACTCATGCAGGCAGCAAAGAATGTTGGCCTTGCTGATCGTTCCATTGCTGAGCTTGCAGGAAAGAACCTTGATGAAATTTCTACAATGCGCAAGATGATGAATATACTGCCGCGTTATAAGATGGTAGATACATGTGCTGCGGAGTTCGAAGCAGCAACACCATATTACTACTCAACCTTCAACGCACAGGAAGATGAAGTCCAGATATCAGACAAGCGAAAGGTCATGGTTCTTGGTTCTGGCCCAATCCGCATTGGTCAAGGGGTAGAATTTGACTATTGTTCCGTACATTCAGTATGGGCACTTCGCGAAATGGGGATTGAAGCAATTATCGTAAATAATAATCCTGAAACTGTAAGTACAGATTTTGATATATCGGATCGTCTTTACTTTGAACCGCTAACAACAGAAGATGTATTAAATATTATTGACAAAGAGAAACCGGAAGGCGTCATTGTTCAGTTTGGTGGACAAACAGCAATTAATTTGGCAGCTTCTTTGCAGAAGGCTGGTGTGAAAGTATTTGGTACCTCGGTAAATGATATTGATCGTGCGGAAGATCGTGAACGTTTCGATGAAGTGCTTACGCAGACAAAGATTCCACGTCCACGTGGTACGAGCGTAACGAATCTTGAAGACGCAATCGTAGCTGCAAATGAGATTGCTTATCCGGTTATGGTGCGACCATCCTATGTACTTGGTGGACGTGCAATGGAAATTGTTTATAATGAAGAGGAACTGCGTGACTATATGATTCGTGCAGTAAAAGTAACACCGGATCATCCGGTTCTTGTTGATCGTTATATGCAGGGGACTGAAGTCGAAGTCGACGGTATCTCTGATGGTATTGATGTTGTTATTCCAGGCATAATGGAACATATCGAACGTGCTGGCGTTCATTCAGGAGACAGTATCGCGGTGTACCCACCACAAACGCTTTCTTCGAAGGTGATCTACACGATCATTGATTATACGAAGCGCCTTGCACTTGGACTTCATGTAAAGGGTTTGCTAAACATACAGTATGTCGTCGTTAATGATGAAGTTTATGTTATCGAAGTAAATCCGCGGTCGAGCCGTACGGTACCATTCCTCAGCAAGGTTACGGACATCAATATGGTGAATCTTGCAACACAGATTGCACTTGGGGCAACTCTTAAGGACCTTGGATATAAGTCAGGACTTATTCCACCAAAACCTTATGTTGCAGTTAAGGCCCCGGTATTCTCGTTTGCCAAAATGCAGGATGTTGATATTTCGCTCGGGCCTGAAATGAAGTCCACTGGTGAAGTTATGGGTATCGACTATCACTATGCAAGAGCATTGTACAAAGCAATAACAGGTGCTGGTATGAATATACCTACAGAAGGCAGAATTCTTTTCACTGTGGCGGACAAAGATAAGGATGAAATGAAGCAGTTGGCAAAGGCATTTGCAGACCTTGGTTTTCAGATTGCTGCGACTGAAGGTACAGCACGAGCAATTCAGTCAATGGGAATCGATGCAGATATTGTCGGTAAGGTTCATGAAAGAAGTATTGATATTATCCAGATGATTAAAACAGGTAAGATTAACATGGTCATTAATACGCTTACACAGGGTAAAGGCTCTGCGAAAGATGGCTTTAAAATTCGCCGAGCAACGGTTGAACATGGTATTGCTTGTTTGACATCAATGGATACGGCCTGGGAGGTTCTGCGTGTACTGAGCTTTGTTCGTGAACGTCGTTTGATCTATTCATTGGCAATTCAGGATTATGTTGGTGGCGGTGATGGGCTTGCCTAAGATTGCAGTTGATGCAGAAGTTCTCTCAAATGAAACGATTGGGAATTCTGTAAAAAAACTTGTTGTAGCTTGTTCAGAAATAGTCGGACAAGCTAATCCAGGCGAGTTTGTTCATTTGAGGGTTGACAGGAGCGGCCTTTTGCTGCGNCGCCCAATCAGTATTGCCGATACGGATATAGATAAAGGACAACTGACCTTTATCTATCGTATTATTGGCAAAGGAACGNCGGCAATGGCGGAATTGAGAAGTGGCGATACAATCAATTGTCTGGGTCCGATGGGACATGGTTTTTCACTTGACTGTGAAAAACCATTGCTCATCGGGGGTGGTATTGGAATCGCACCGCTTCTGTTTCTTGCGAAAAAACTTAACGGAAAAGCATCAATTCTTATGGGCGGACGTACTACTGAAGAAATGTTCTGGCCGGAAATCTTTAAAGATTTTGTCAAGGATATATTTATTACAACAGATGATGGTTCTATGGGAACGAAAGGATTTACAATTACGGCTTTGCCACAAATATTACAGGATAATAGCTATGATCGTATTGTTGTTTGTGGCCCGGAAATTATGATGAGGGGCATTGCAAAAATTGCTGCAGAACATCATATTTCGTGTCAGGTATCAATGGAAAAACGCATGGCTTGTGGGTTAGGTGCTTGTCTTTCTTGTACATGCAATGGGAATGACAATAGCCGTAAAAAAGTTTGTAAGGACGGGCCTGTGTTTTGGGCGTGGGAGGTTTTATAATGGATAAAAATAAATTACTTGCTACTGAAATTGCAGGCATCCATATGAAAACGCCCGTCATGACGAGTTCGGGTACATTTGGTTTTGGCGAGGAATTCAAAGACTTTGTAGACTTGAATAAAATTGGTGCCGTTGTTGTTAAAGGAACTACCTTAAAACCGCGCAGTGGTAATGCAGGTGTCCGCATTACAGAAACACCGGCAGGCATGTTGAATTGTATTGGACTGGAAAATCCTGGCATAGATTTTTTTCTGGAGGATATTTTACCGCGCATAGCAAAGTATGATATGCCGATCATCGTTAATATTTCTGGCAGTTCGGTCGAAGAATATGGCGTTTTGGCAAAAATGCTTGATGTCCCCGAAATTGCAGCAATTGAACTCAACGTATCTTGTCCCAATGTCAAGGAGGGCGGCATTGTTTTTGGTACTGATCCAGTAGC
>WSSedB1CaDRAFT_10000704_pt1 | contig 13831 bp, 8 predicted proteins | sample WetSurSB1Cattail_FD_9460 | JGI IMG/M metagenome (IMG submission 9460)
GGGGGGAGACTTTTTGCGGCTTGCTGCCGCGGATCGGGCGTCTTGCGTCATCAGTTTTGCCAATGGGTGCGTATTCCTGTGCGGGGGCGTGGGCAGAAACTTTGCTCAAGTCCGGGCGCGAGGAAATGCGCAGCTCGCCCCATTTTTATACCCATTACACCGGGTGACGTCAAATGATTGGTTCCAAAAAGAGTTTAGATTGTAGGGTCCTGTGTGTTCAGTCCCTTGCCGTGGGCCCTGATTTCCGGTAAATGGCTGGGTTGAGCGAGGGGTCGTTATACATCTTCAGCTGGCGATAGAGCTTGAAGCGGCGAGCGCCGGCGAGGGTCTCATGCCACAGAGCGTCGAGGCAGGCTGCCAGGTCGGCGCGTTGCTCCACGAGGATCGCCAGGCGCTCACGGTTGCGCTGGGCGTGGCCGGCGGGTGCGCCCGTTCTTTCGGCCTCGTCGCGTGTGTGGAAGATTTTGAGCGCGAGGATGGAGAGCCGGTCAATCATCAGCCCGGGAGACTCGGAGTGGAGCGGGGCGGCAGGGTTGGGCAACTGATGCGCGATCAGCCACGCCAGCAATGTGCGGTCCAGTTCCTCGGTCAGATCGTTGCGGAGCTGGTTGGTGCGGTCCACCAGACGCTTCACGCGGGCCAGATCGGTGTCTGTGGCCCCGGGGGTACGCGCCTCGTCCTCAATGTGCCAGAGGTCGAAGTTGGCGCGGTGCTGGCGGGCTACTCGCTCAAGGAATGCCGGGTCGGTGGAGGGTGCGTCCGAAGTCTCCGAGGAGGTATGCCAATCGCGGGTGAGCTGGTCGTGCAGATCGGCGATGGCGTGGGCGGCGAGCATGGCGAGAATCCCTTCGATCTTAAAGCAGTTGCGGGGTGCAGTGCCTATGGTAGAACTATCTCACTTCAGGGCCAACCAGAGGAGGCGCATGTCAGACGCAGGCGGGCGGTTTCTGTGCATTTCGAGCTACGAGAAGGGACAGGACTTTCTATGCCAATGCGCGGAGATGGGCGTGAGGCCCACGCTGCTGACGGTTGAAAAGCTGCGTGACGGCGACTGGCCCCGCGAGGCGCTTGAAGATCTGGTGACGATGCCCGCCGAACTGACGCGCGAACAGATTCTGAATACCGTGTCGTGGATGGCGCGAGGGCGGGAGTTTGACCGCATCGTTGCGCTCGACGAGTTCGACCAGGAGACAGCGGCCGCGATTCGCGAGCACATGCGGCTGCGCGGCATGAACCTGAGCACTGCGCTTCGCTACCGCGACAAGCTGGCGATGCGGACCACGGCGCGGGATCTCGGTTTCCTTGTGCCGGAGTTCTGCGGCGTCTTCCATTATGACGACCTGCGGGCCTACATGAGCCGTGTGCCTGGTCCGTGGCTGCTCAAGCCGCGTGCAGAGGCCTCTGCGCTGGGAATTCGCAAGATTGCAGAGCCGGAGCAGCTGTGGTGCACGCTGGACGAGCTGGGCGACGCACAGAGTCACTTCCTGCTGGAGCAGTTTGTGTCCGGCGACATCTTCCACGTGGACTCCATCGTGAGTGAGGGCCGGGTCGTGTTCGCCGTGGTCCATCAATATGGCCGTCCGCCCATGCAGGTGATGCATGATGGCGGGGTATTCACCACGCGCACGGTGGACCGGGCCAGCGCGGACTGGGCGGCGCTGGAGGAACTGAACGCACGCCTGGCTCCGGGGCTGGGCATGGAGCGCGGCGTCACGCATGGCGAATATATCAAGGCGCACGCCGACGGACGGTTCTATTTTCTTGAGATTGCAGCGCGGGTGGGCGGCGCTTTTATTGCCGATCTGGTCGAGCAGGCGACGGGCGTGAACCTGTGGAGGGAGTGGGCTAAGATCGAGGTGGATGATCTGCGCGCGGTGCGCTATGATGCGCCGGAGATGCGCACCGACTACGCCGGCAGCGTGCTATGCCTGGCCAGGACGGCGGAGCCGGATACGTCAGCATTCGATGCGCCGGAGATCGTAGTGCGGATGCAGAAGCACCATCACGCGGGGTTGATCGTGCGATCATCGCAATCGGAGCGCGTGCGGGAACTCCTTAAGACGTATAGCGCGGCGTTCGCCGAGCGGTTCCTTGCGCAAATGCCGCCGCCGGCCAAGCCGACGGCGTAGGGAAGACTCGAATCTGAGAGCGAGAGGGAGCATCGCATGAATCTGACCGAGACGCCGGAGATCGTCACCTGGAAAGAGACCCACTACGTGTTTGTGGAGAAGCAGGGGCCCTTCATGAACAACGCGCCGCAGGCGTGGGGTGAGGCGCATGCGCAACTGGAGGCGCTGACGAAGCACAACAGAATTACCGGATACCTGAGCCTCTATAAAGTGCACACGCAGATTTACAGGGCGGGGTTTGCCTTGGACGCGCCACCGGTGGAATTGCCCGGCGGGCTCAGCTACGAACTCTTTGCCGGCGGCAAGTATAGCCGCTTCGTTTTGACTGGCCCGTACACTCTGCTTCCCCAAGCCACGGGAAGAGTGTTTGAGATCGTTCTGGAGCGAGGCATCGAGCAGCGCGATGACTATTGCATCGAGCACTACTTAAACGATCCGCGAATGACGCCAGTCGAGGAGCTGCAGACGGAAATTCTGATTCCTACAGTCTGAAGAAGAGTGCGCCACAGGCACATTACAATGGGATCGCAGATTGAAACGCATGGAGCGTGCATGAGCAAGAAATGGCAGTTTCCGCATCGCCGCTGGAATCCTCTGCGGCAGGCTTGGGTAATGGTGTCGCCGCACCGCACACAACGGCCTTGGCAGGGCGAAGTGGGGCAGAAGGCAATGCCGTCCGGCGTCTCCTACGATCCAGAGTGCTACCTGTGCCCGGGGAACCAGCGTGCTGGTGGAGCAGCTAACCCGAAGTACGAAGAAGTATTTACGTTTGTAAACGATTACGCCGCACTTCTGCCCGAGGCAGCAGCCGTCACTGATGCTCCCGCCTCGCCTCTGCTCGCGGCTGAGGCCGCGCGGGGCCTCTGCAAGGTGCTGTGCTTCCATCCCGATCACAGCCTCACGCTGGCGCGCATGACGAAACCGGAGATCCGTACCGTTGTGGATGCATGGACGCGCGAGTACCAGGAACTGAGCGGGCTGGACTGGATCCAGTACGTGCAAATCTTTGAGAACCGCGGGGCGATGATGGGCGCCAGCAATCCGCACCCGCACTGCCAGATCTGGTCCACTGACTTTGTGCCCGACGAGCCCGCCGCGGAGACCGTGGCGCAGAAGGCGCATCTGGACAAAACAGGACATTGCCTCCTGTGCGACTACCTGGCGGCCGAGCAAGCCGAGGGAGAGCGGGTGATCTTCGAGAACGAGCACTTTGCCGCTCTCGTGCCGTGGTGGGCAGTGTGGCCGTTTGAAGCGCTTGTGGTGAGCCGCCGGCACCTGGGCGCGCTGCCGCAGATGAGCGGTGAAGAACGCGACGCACTGGCCGACGTTCTGAAGCGCCTGACCACGCGTTACGACAACCTCTTCGAGACGAGCTTTCCCTACACGATGGGCTTCCACCAGACGCCGACCGACGGCGGTGCGCATCCTGAGTGGCACTTCCACGCGCACTTCTATCCGCCGCTGCTGCGCTCGGCCACCGTGCGAAAGTTCATGGTTGGTTTTGAGATGTTGGGCATGCCGCAGCGCGACATCACGGCTGAGTCAGCAGCCGATCGGCTGCGGGCCTGCTCGGAAGATCACTTCTGGCCAAGGGATTAAGAGAAGAACGTGGTGAGCCCGCTGGGACTCGAACCCAGGACCCACGCATTAAAAGTGCGTTGCTCTACCAACTGAGCTACGGGCTCTCACCAACTATGGGACCTTGGGGGTCCTGTTCAAGTCTACCTGACCGATACCGAAACGGCCAGCGGAGGGCCGCTCACTTGTGTCCGTCCACAAGGAAGATCGTGATCTGGCGGAGGCGCTGGTCGAGATCTTCTTTTTCCTGTGTGGCGTATTTCTTCTGCAACTCCATCTGCTCCTGCCCCTCCTGCTTTCGGCCCGAGCGCCAGTAGGCGAGCGCGAGCCGGTAATGGGCCTGCGCAAGCGTGGGCTGAAGGGCGATGGCCGCCTCCAGGTGGGAAATGCTGCCGGACCAGTCGGTCTGGTTTTGCAGCAGCAGGCCAAGCTGGTAATGGGCTTCAGGCAGGCGTGGATTGGCGGCAATGGCACCTTCCAGGAGCGCGCGCGCCTGCCGGGTCTGGTCGTCGGCGGGGTGGCCCTGCAGAATGCCAGCTGCAGCGTAGACAGCGGCTTTGGCGTCAGCCGGGTGCGCTTGTGCATACGCCAGCAGGGCAGTGCAGCGCGGCCGCGGCTGTTGCGTTACCGCTGAACAGGCCATGCCGAGCATCTCCGCGTAGAAAGCATTCGCCGGATCGGTCTCCAGTAGATCAGCAAAGACGGGAACGGCTTGAGCATAGCTGCCGTTGCCAAAGTAGGCCGCGCCGAGGCCCTGGTGCATGCGCGTGCTCTGCGGATATTGCTTGGTGGCGGCTTCGAACTCGCGCACTGCGGCGTCGAAGGTCCAGTGGCGAAGCAGCTCCACGCCGAGCGCCCACACGTTGGCTTCGCTGGGGTCCAGCTGGGCCGCAAGCTGGTAGCTGTGGGCAGCGGCCAGAAAGTCGCCGCGCTTCTCCTCGATATCGCCGAGCAGAGATTGCGCGGCAGCCGACTCGTCGAGGCCGGGCATGGCTGTGAGCTGCGCGCGCGCGGCGTCAGGCTGACCTGCTTCTGCGAGCGCCTGAGCTCGGGCCTGCATCAGGTCGGCGTTTGCCGGGTCGAGCGCGAGCGCCGCAGCATAGGCCTCGGCCGCGCGGTCGGGCTTGTGCAATTCCAGCAGGACCTGCCCCAGCGATTGCTGCGCCGTGAGATTCTTCGGATTGAGCCGCACGGCGCGCTGGAATGCATCGAGCGCGTCACCGTTGCGCTGCAGATGGAAATACGCAGCGCCCAGGTTGGTCTGTGCGACGTCGGAGGTCGGTGCCTCGTGTGACGCGCTCTGCAGCAGCGGCAGCGCAGCATCATAGCGTTGCTGTGCCGCGTAGAGCAGGCCGAGTGATTCGTCGACGGCAAAGTTGGCAGGATGCGCCTTGCGGAGCGAGAGCAGAAGTGACTCGGCAGTGCGCAGGTCGCCGCGATCCTGCGCGGCCATTGCGGCCTGGAAAGTGCGCTCCATGGCCGCCGCATCGCTGCGAGGGGCTTGGCTGTGGAGCAGGCAGGCAGCACTCAGCATGAGGCACAGGCCAACTGCGCAGATCCGGGAGTGAGGGCTTGTGTTCACGCGACGGCTTCGCTCAAGGAAAGCAAGAGTCATGGTAGCAGCAGGGCGGTGCGCAGCGCCCGCTCAGGCAGAGCTGGCACGGCCGGAAATGGGGCAAGAAAAGAAGGGACCCACGATCGTGGGTCCCCACAGGAAAAAACAACAAGGGAATACAGGGCAGCCGGCGTTAGAACGAGTACCTGGCCGACAGCTGGATGAAGCGCGAGTCCGGCGCATGCAACTGGAGGCTGCGTGTTCCGGTGATGTTGCCGCCGCTCTGGCCAATACTCGTGTTGCTGGGCTTGTCCAGCGACGGCGTGTTGAAGAGGTTGAAGATATCCGAGCGGAACTCGATAGCGTGCTCGTGATAGACCTTGAAGCTCTTGAAGATGGACATGTTGACGCGCTGGTAGCCCGGGCCATAGACCGTGTCGCGTTTTGCGCCCAGGTAGCCGATCACATCGGCGGTGTCGGTGACGTAAACCGGCATCGTGGCGCCGGTCGCAACCGCGTCCGCTGCGTTCTTGGGAATATAGTGCTCAAGCTCGTTCGTCGTGTCGTTGGTGTTCCAGGGGTTCGCGAACGAGCAGGGGTTATACCAGTTGGTGCGGTTGCGTACCTTGGTGGGGCAGGCTCCCGAGGCTTCCAGGCTGGCGGCTGTGACAGGGTTGGTTCTCTGCCAGTTACCACCGCTGGCAAAGGGGTCCTTGTTGTGGATGGAACGGGCGCTGCCGTTATTGGGCGTGCTGATGTCGGAGGTGCCGACGGTAAACGGGTTGCCGGTCTGCGCCACAAACGTAGCGTTGGCCGACCATCCGCCGACGATGAGATCCGCAATCTTGTTCTGATTGAGGAAGCGCCGTCCGGTTCCGAAGGGCAGTTCGTAAAAGACATTCATGGTGAAGCGATGACGCGTGTCAAAGCCTGCGTTGGCGTAGTCCATTTTGATCGGAATAAGGTTGGACTGCCGGTATCCCCAGTCGCCGGAGGTGCCAAGCGGCGTGGGAGCATCGTCCAGCGCGTGCGACCAGGTGTAAGTGGCCAGCACGCTGTAGCCGCGCGAGAGCCGCTTTTCCATCTTGGTCTGCAGGCTGTGGTAGTCGCTCATGCCGGAATAGGAGGTGTACGACGAGCCGCCGAAGTGAGGCAGAGGACGCGAGTTTTGCGAGCTGTTGCTGGGGTTCTGCAGTGCCAGCGGGTTGTTGGGATCAGGGAACACCTGCATATGCCGCGAGGTGTTGCCCACATAGCTTGCGGTGGCCACGATATCCGACGTGAGGCTGCGCTCGACGGAGAGGTTCCAGCCCATGGTGTACGGCGTCTTCACCTCAGGATCGGAGCCGCGCATGGTCAGGTTGGTCACGTTCGACGCAAACCCGTTGGCAAGAATGGTTGCGAAGCCGTTGCCGATTGTGATGCCATCGGTCGGGCAGTTGTAGGTGCCGCAGCTTCCGGAGGGGAAGCTACCAGTGAACTGGAAGGGATAGTTTTCGCCCAGGTTCGGCCAGTAGCCCGTGCTTTCCAGACCACCGTAGAACGTGCCGAAGCCCGCACGTACCACTGTCTTGACGTCAGGCGACCATGCAATGCCAACGCGCGGAGCAAAGTTCGCGTGCTGCGCCTTGATCAGGTGCGGGTCGCTGGTCGAAACCGGAGTCACGTTGTCCTCGGCCATCACCTGGCCGAAGTTCGGGCTATAGGTTGCACTGTTGATGATGGACATGGCATAGGAGTAGGTCTCCTTCGGAATCAGATACTGCGCCGATCCGCTGCCGTAGCCAGTGGTCGTGTCGAGCGAGGAAGCGCCCGTCATGTTGTAGGAGGCCTGGTAGCCGCCCACGTCCTTGTAGGGCTGGAAGAACTCCCAGCGCAGCCCGAGGTTGATCGTCAAGCTCGGCTTCATACGCCAGTCATCCTGGAAGTACGCGGAGTTGTTGTCGCGCTGATCGCCGTTGGTGACTTGGTTCGACAGGCCACCATCATGCTGCTGGTCGAGCAGAAAGTCCGCAACGCCGTAGCCAGTGTTGGGGGCGTTCAGGTTGCTGGTGTACTGGCCGTTGTAGTTGTAGGAGCCACGCGACTGCTGCGGCTGCAGGGTCGAGAAGCGGATGTTCTGGAAGCTGACGCCGGCTTTGAGTGCATGGCTGCCGACAATCTTGGTTACGTTGTCCAGAATCTGGTAGACGTTCTGGTGCTCGTCGGTGGTCGACCAGGTGGGGCTACCGAAGCTGGAGATGCCACTGAGGCTGACTGCAGGCAGGCCGCCATTGAGCGGTGCCACGGGGATGCCGCCGAAGCCAACCGACGACGCGAAGTCGAGGTTGGAGGCGTTCGGATGCTGGAAGCCCGTGTGCATGTAGTTGAAGCCGAAACGGGCTTCGTTGGTGAGTGTCTGCGAGAAGACGTGGGTCTCGGAGAACATGAAGTTGTCACCGAGGTTCTTCTGCTTGCCGTCATCGCCGAAGCCACCGCCGTCGAGAATGTTGCCCAACGGAGGAGCGTTGTGGCCCACCTGGTTCCAGAAGCTGAAGCGGGAGTAGGCCGTGTCCTTGTCGCTGAAGTTGTAGTCCATGCGCGCGTCCCACTGAAAGGTGTTGTCAATGATGGGACGGGTCGCGATGTAGTTGCTGTAAAGCTTGCTGCCGTTGGTGTTCGGAGCGGGGTAGTAGTTCAGCATCGACAGCGCAGTGGCGTTGAGCGGGGCGCCGGAGACACTAGAGGTGCAGCTGGAGCTCGTGGCCATGCAGTTATTGGCGTACGCTTCCGGCGCGGCCGAAGACGTCTGGTGGTAGAGCTGCACCGGAGAGTTGCCGGTGAGGTTGGTGTTCAGCAGTTCAGAGAAGTCACCCTGGCGCTCGAGCGCGGAGGGAACGGTGTAGGTGCCGCTCTCGTTGAACACAATGCGGTTGGCCTGTGCATCGGCAAACACGAACAACTTGTTCTTGAGGAGAGGTCCGCCGAGCGTGGCGCCGAACTGGTTCTCGTGATATGCAGGGACTGGCTTGGTTGTATCCGAGTTCCAGTTGTACGTGTCGAACACAGTGTTGCGCACATACTCCCATGCGCTGCCGTGCAGGCTGTTGGTGCCGGACTTGATGCTGGCGTTCACAACCGCACCGGCTGCGTGACCGAATTCAGCCGAGTAGTTGCTGGTCTGTACCTTGAACTCCGCCAGGGCGTCCGGTGGCGGCTGGGCCACAAAGCTGGCGCCGTTGTAGAAATCCACCACGTTGGCGTTGTTATCCACGCCGTCGAGGATGAAGTTGTTTTCCTCGGCGCGCTGGCCGTTCGCGTTGAAGTCGCCCTTGCCGGCGCCGCGCGAGCCCTGAGGCGGAACCGCGCCTGCGGACAGCTGGGCGATAAAGACCCAGTTGCGGCCGTTGAGCGGCACGTTGTTGATGGTTTCGGTGTCGATCACCTGGCCGACCGAGCTTTCCTGAGTCTGCATCAGCGGTGCGGTGGTGGTGACGGTGATGGTCTCAGTGGCTGTACCCGGCTTGAGGGTAATCACCACGTTGAGTCGCTGCTGAATGCTGAGGTGGAGATTGGTCTGGGTGGTCGTGTCGAAGCCGGTCGCGCTGGCCGTGACCTTGTAGTTGCCGATCTTGATGGGCGAGAAGACGTAAACGCCCGCGCCATCAGTCTTGGTTTTGAGCACAGAGCCCTGGTCAACGTTGGTAAGCGTGACATTGGCCTGCCCGATGACGGCGCCGGACGGATCCTGCACGACGCCGGTGATGGTGCCCTGGTCCACCTGTGCATGAAGCTGTACGGACGCTAGCGCGACCAACAGCAACAGGAGGGCAGGGACGATCCATTGGCGATGAAACTTCATATGGTGCCTCCAAATGGCTTGCATCTTGGTTAGTACGTGTCAGGGTGAAGGTGGCCGTCAACAAAGGAGCAGCGGCGGCACGGTAGAGAAACGCAAGGGAAGTGAAGCTGAGTTGTATACGGGTTCTGTATACGGATACATTTGCGCACTCTTCTCACCCGGACGGCACAGTACGCCGCTGCTGTAAACGTTGTCAAGGGGAAACTTTGTGCCCCTGTGAATCGTCTGTCAGAAACCCGTAAAGTGTATTGGGGAAGAATTTGAGGGCGGCCATAAGAGATTTATTTACATTGTGATGGAGCTGTACGGCTGATAAGCGCCAACAGATCGCTTCCCAGCGCGAAGGCCGGCCGGACACCGCGCGAGGGAAGTGATGCGCAGTGTCGGCCGGGTTCTAAGAGAACGCTTTCTGAAAGCAAGTCCAGCTCAGAAGCGGCCCATCTTCACACGTACCACCTCATGCTGGCCGTGAAAGGCGAGGCCACGGTCGGTTTCGTCGCCGTTCCACAGGCGCAGCGGCTTCCAAACACCATCCTGGTAGACGCCCTGTTCAGCCGTCACAATCTCGCTGTGAATCCAGGGCAGCTTGCCGGGCAGGTGGAAGATGACACTGGCATCGACGGCGGTGACGACAAATTCGTCCGGTCCAACCTGTGCCACGATGGCTGCGCCATGCGCGTCGTGTGTGCCGGGAGCCCGGCGTCCGTCGGCCTGCGGATAGCCGAATGCCACAGTGGCCTGCCACGCACCGAAGTCGAGTTCCTGCGTCGTCTGGCCGGGCTCTTCGACGGCAGTTTTGAGCGCATCGTCGAACTCCCACTGCGCAATCTCACGGCTCATGGGAGCGACGAGTGCGAAGTTGTCCGCATGCGCAGACCATTTCTCGTCGCCGAGAATGTTCCATCCGCTCTCGTCCACTCCGAAGGGCGAGAAGCCTAGGGCGCCCGCGCCCAGCGCATAGTAGAAGAACTTGCCGAAGCTGTCGCCGCGCCCGGTCTCTGGAATCCAAAGCGGATTGTCGGCGCGGTGATACGTGCGCATCAGATCGCGATAGAACGGCGAGTCGTCGGTGTAGATGTCGGGGCCTATCATGTCCAGGGAAGGCGCGAGTGCCCGCCACAGACCTACAAGCTTCTGGACGGGGCCACCGCTGGGATAACCGATGCCGGGCTGGGAAAGCTGACGTTGCGGCAACTGGGCGGCAGGGTAGTCGATCCACACATTCACGTAGCAGGGAATGGCAAACTCGGCCTTGCCCGCTGCCGCGATTTCATTGATGTATTTCGCTTGGTGGTAGGCCTGGAAGATCTCGTCGGCGGCGGCTCCGAAGACCTGGCTCCACGTGCCGGCCTGCTTGTGCGCCGCAGCCAGCAGATCGGCCGGGACCGCCCCGGCGAACAGCTTGTTGGCTTCGGATGAGTTGTCGCGCACGCTGCCCACGTTGCCTGACTCGTTTTCAACCTGCATCACCAGCACCGTGTGCTGTTCGCCGTCGATCTGTTTCAGATGGCGCATGAGCGTGACGAAGGCGGCCTTGTCGGCCTCGAGCGTATTCCGCGAGATGGGCGAGAGTACGTCGATCGGCTCGCCATCCGGACGGATGGTGCGCGGGAAGCGCTTGGAATCGGCTTTGACCCATGCGGGAACGTAGTGGTTGTTTCCGTTCTTCCAGGTGCCGAACCAGAGAAAGACGATGTGCAGTCCATGCTGGCGCGCACCCTCAACGATTGCATCCACATTCGTGAAGTCGAATTTGCCTTCCTGCGGTTCGAACTGCTCCCAATAGACCGGAGCCTCAACCGTGTTGGCGTGGAGACCTTCCATGGACTTCCAGACCTGTGGAAGTTCAGAAGGCCAGGCGCTTGAATTGTGAATCTGGCCGCCGAGCATCAGGAATGGCTTGCCCTCCACCAGCAGGGCGAAGCGGCCATCTTTCTGAACCAGGCGGGGTGCCTCGACCGCACAGGCGACCGAGGAGAGTGTAATTGCAGCAAGGCCTGCGATGCAGAGTCGCATGCGGGCGAAGGAGCGCAGAGTCAAAGCAGGAAACATGGTGGATTAACCTCGCAAGAAATGTACACGTATACATTTTGTTTCGGCAAGTCCCGGCCCGCGGGTTGCGCACTATACAATCCGGAAGACGCACCGCGCGGCACAAGCGGCCGTGTCGACCGCTGCAGCCCGGGAGAGACGCGTGGGGACAAACTGGGCCAAACTGCTGGGGCTGGCGATTCTGCCTGCGTACCTGGTGGTCACGATCCTGCTGGGATGGCGGGCGAGAAAGCGGTCGGGCGGCGCAAACGACTTCCTGAATGCCAGTCGCTCTCTGCCCCTATGGATCGTGGTGGGTGCGTTTCTTTCGGCCAACTGCGGTGCACTGGAGATTGTCGGCCTGAGTGCCGCAGCCGCGCAATACGGAGCGCAGGCCTTCCATTTCTACTGGACTGGCGCCATTCCCGGCATGGTGTTTCTGGGCGCGATCATGATTCCGCTCTACATGCACACCGGCGTGCGGAGCCTGCCCGAATATCTGGAAAGACGGTTTGATGCACGCGTGCGTCTGTTCAACGCCTGGCTGCTGCTGGGTGCGGGCACGGCCCTGGCTGGCATCGGGCTCTATGCCATGGCGCAGGTGTTGCATGTTGTGTTCGGATGGCCGTTCACGGGCAGCGCGGTGCTTGCCGCCGGTTCTGTACTGGCCTATGTGCTGTTGGGCGGTCTGCGGGCCACCATCTACAACGAAGTCTTCCAGCTCTTGGTCATAGTGCTGGGATTGGCTTCGCTCCTGTTTCTTCCAACCACCCATTTCCACAGCATTGCGGCAATCCAGGGCTCGCACGCGCACTTGTGGGAGGGGCTGCCGGCGGTAGCGCCGCACGCGGAGATGGACGGACTGGGAGTGTTCGTGGGGCTGGGTTTCGTGCTCAGCTTCAGCTACTGGTGCACGGATTTTGTGCTGGTCCAGCGAGCGCTGACGGCGCGCACCACTGAAGAGGGGCGCATGGTGCCCCTGCTGGCGGGCTTTGGCAAGCTGGGGTTCTCGCTGCTCGTCATCACGCCGGCTCTGGGAGCTGCGGCTTACCTTGGCCCGCGCATGCCTGCTTCGTTTGACCAGACGCTGCCAGCGCTCATGGCCTCGTCGTATGGCCCGGTGCAACTTGGACTGGGCATGACGGCGCTGCTCGCGAGCCTGATGACGGGACTCGCTGCCAACGTTTCGGCATTTGCCGCACTGTGGACGGAGGAGATCTATCGCGCGCATATGCGCCCCAATGCATCGGAGGCTCATTACCTTCGCATGGGGCGCACTGCTTCCGTTGTAGCCACGGTGTTGAGCATCGCTACTTCATACTTCGCGTTTCACTTTCGCGACCTGATGGAGTACGTGCAGATGATCTTCTCGCTCTTCAGTGCGCCGTTCTTCGCCGTGTTTCTATTGGGCATGTTCACGCGGCGGGCCACGGCGCGTGGCGCGCTTGCGGGGTTGGCCTGCGGAGCGTCGCTGGCCATTGCGCACCACGGGCTGATCGCCGCGGGGTGGCTGCACTACGGATCGCTGATGACGGCGAATTTTTACGTCGCGATGTACGCGTTTGCCACTTCACTGACGGTGGGACTGCTGTTCAGCGGCGGCGGAGAACGCAAGAGCGAAGCGCAGTTGGAGCAGCTGGTGTGGCGGCCCCGGCTGATGCGGTACGCGGCGCCAGGTTGGCGCTGGTGGCTGCTTGCGGCTCTGCTGCTGGCGGTGTGCGTGGCTCTGAATGTGATCTGGCGTTAACAGGCTGTGCGGTCAGGCCCGGTCCGGTGCGCGGTTCGTTGAAGAGCGGACCAGCAGAGTGCAGCGAACCTTCAGCAGCAGGCCACGACGTGAGGGGTGCAGCTTGGAGTGATCGAGCGCACGAAGGCAGGCTTGCGCCAGGTCGCGGGGGGATACGGCGATCGAGGTGAGCGGCGGATAGACAGCGTCGCCCATCTGGATTCCATCGAACCCGATGACGGACATTTCAGACGGCACCTGGATCCCATGGGCGTGCAGGGCGCGCAGGGCGCCGAAAGCGGTTAAGTCGTTGGCCGTGACGACGGCCGTGGGGCGGCGGGGCTCCATCAGTATCGAGGCCATGGCTGCGTCTCCGCCGGAGACGCGGTAATCGCCGCTCCGGATTAGGCGCTCGTCAAAGGTGAGGCCGGCGCTGACCATCCCCTTGCGAAACGCCTCAAGGCGCACCGCCGATGTGTGAATTCCAACGTTGCCGCCAATGAAGCCGATACGCTTGTGGCCGAGCTCTTTCAGGTGCTGCACGGCCTGTCGGTATCCTTCGTCGAAGTCAATGGCGACGTCGCCGGAGCCGGGCTGGGCGCGGTTGCGATCGATGGTGACGATGGGGATCTGGCGGTCGAGCAGTGGCTCAACGGCGCGCGTGTCGTATTCAGAGGCCATCACAACAACGCCGTCGACACGACGCATGACCATGCGGCGTACAGAGTTGACCAGCTTGGGCTCGTTGGACTGCGTGGTGGCCAGCAGCAGTTCGTGGTCGCTTTCGACCAGTGCCTCTTCGAAGTTTAGAAGGAATTCGGGGTAGAAGGGGTTGGCCAGGTCGGGAATGATGAGTCCGTAGGTATTGCTTCGGCCGTACTTGAGTGTGGTTGCAATCGGGTTCGGAATGAAGTTCAGTTCCTTGAGAATGCGCCGAACATGCTCGGCTGTCTCCTCCTTCACGGCGGGCG
>WSSedB1CaDRAFT_10000705_pt1 | contig 13831 bp, 11 predicted proteins | sample WetSurSB1Cattail_FD_9460 | JGI IMG/M metagenome (IMG submission 9460)
AGCGGCAGGTGAGTTCAAAGGACGATTTGATATCGAGTCTTTCATACATCAATTGAGCGTAGTGACCGCAAAGGTCGTGGGCAGATCAACTTCCTCAACCTGGAGAGATCTGTATGAAGCAGGTGAGAAGTTTTGGAAATGGTACTTGACGGGGCAGCAAGTAGAGGATGACTCAACCTATCTATATCACCAGGCAGTCGCCGGTACGGTCCACGCAATAGAGAGGGCTTGTCTCGATCTCGAAAGTTTGGGCATTCTTACACATGATTGCTTGAACGACGACAAGAAATTACCGTGCCTCAAGTGTATACAGGACGATGGAATCGAAATGCCCCACAAATCGCTCGGCGATGAGGATGCGCCCGCTGAAGAAACAAGACCGGATCCCTTGCGAAAGGCATCCGACATGCTCGGTTTTGACCCATCGAACGATTCGAATATCCAGCCGCTGATTAATCAATTTGAGGCGCTATGCGTTAAATCCGGACGTAATGACTGCAGAGGACGAGACTTTTTGGAATTACTGAACCAGATCGAAACTACGGTTGCTCAGGAATATGATCATCACAGACAACGACCTGGTGACTCCTTTTGCCCTCTAAGGTCAATGGAGCGAATTCCAATCAATTCGGACCTGAGCGCCCATTTCGGGGTCGAAACTTTCAGATTGCCGTCACTTTCAGAATGCAGAGATCCAGCCCTCTTATCGGGATATATGGATAAACTCGATGAGCACTCTGAAGTGGCGCACAAGCTCGAATTAACTATGTGCGCCGCCTCCCTGGATCACTTGAAGGCCACGTGTGAACTCAACGAATCTCGTTGTCGAAGGATTGATGAATTGATCGATACCCTACATCACGAACGAGATGACATTTGACCGAATTTTCGTGACTCTTCGCGTTTATGCGTATCAAAGTGGTAAAGGAAAAGAGGCCATGATTTGCAGCTCATCCCGCAAGCGCGAGTGATCTTCCTTTTCGGGAGATAGGGGCCACCATAATTGATGCGCTACTGAGCGCTGGCTACAATGGTACAATTACTTTGGAGGTGAAACCGTAATTCCAGGAGACTGGGAGGATGTGTATCGAAACTTTCGTTAAGGAGCGTCTAAAGAGAACCAAAAGCTCTAAGGCGCTGGATTTCATGGAGAAACAATATTACCATCCCAGATACACAAGGCGCTAGATCCTCGGGTAATGGGTATAGGCCAGATATTCTGCTCTGTGTTGATACATGTGAAGCGCTGTTATGGGCGGCAGGGATTCTCAGTCCGAAGACCATATGCTTTTCGAACGTTGCGCCTTAATGCTCCGTCCATAGCCCAGTAAGTTACCCAAAAAAAAGGCCCCGCGTTCGACTTCATAATTGGTTTTAATCCAATACCTCATAAAAGACAATCTTCAATGGGATTTTTGGAATACTCTCAAATGGAATGAACGAGTTTTCAGGGTCTCCCTGACCTGTGGACAGAAGATAATAGAGAAGAACGCTGCGGTTATTTACATTGACGGGTTGGCCGTCCAGAGGCTCAACGCCATCCAAGGTAATACGATATTCTCTTTTGAAAAAAGATATTTGAACAGCGCCATCAACATATTCGAGACCAAGGCGTTCAGCGAATTCATGAAAATCGCATTCAGAAAGCTCGGTGATTAATCCGAGGTAGATTGAATCATAACCTCCTTGCACGAAAGATCCTCCTTGACTTAGACTTAGACTTCTTTGCAGTGTTTGCCGAAAGCGGCCCAACAATGATTACATTGATCCGCCAGAGATTTGGAACACGGGTTACGGACAAAGCCTTTCTGTTCAGCGACAATTTCATTTGTGTATCTTGCCGTGAGTAGGCGTCTGTTCGAGACTCTTTTTTTAACAGTTAAAGTTAATTGTGAGAGATTAGAGGCTTGAGTTTTTGGCAAATGATCGCGGGCTCCCCGCACTGAGGGGACCGTATTTTATGGCCGGTAGATTGTCCGCCGAAAGACAACCGGAATTACCAATTGTATCGGTGTCGATGATCAAAAATAACTTGAACGGTTAGGTTTCGAGACGTTTGCGTTCTTCGCTTCTAATTTCTTTCCGGAGTAATTTCCCCACCTTGGATTTTGGAAGCATGTCCCGAAATTCTATATATTGAGGAATCTTGTAAGCAGGGAGTCGTTCCCGGCAGAATTTCGTCAACTCATAACCGGCGACGCCTTTGACATCTTTTTTGAGCACAACAAAAGCTTTGATTCTTTCACCCACTTTTTTATCCGGAATGCCTACAACACAAGACTCAATCACCGCTGGGTGCTCCTGAAGGACCGCTTCGACTTCAGACGCGGAAACACGGTAGCCCTTGTGCTTTATAGCGTCGACGGTTCGATCAACAAAGTAAACGAAACCATTTTCGTCCTGCCGGACTATATCGCCCGTTCGGTACCAGAGCTTTCCATCTATCATTACAAAGGAAGTTTTGGTCTCTTCAGGTTTGTTAAGATAGGCTGACACCATTAATTCCGAATGTACCAGCAGTTCACCCGGGTCTCCCAAAGAAACTTCGTCTACCCCCTCCTGCTCGGTGATCCTTATTTGTTTGCTCGGAACGCTTAGCCCCATGGCCATTGGAGGACTCTCGCGATCCGTCGGGCACATTATGACCCCACCGCACGTTTCCGTAGCTCCGTAGCCCTGATAAACCGGCATGTGAAATTTGTCCGTCCATCTTCTAGCAACATCCTGGGGCAAAACATCAGCGGCGGAAAAACAATAACTCAAGGAGGAAAGATCATATTGATCTACACGATCATGCTCCAGAATCATACGATAAAAAGCCGGAACCCCGACAAGGCTCTTGGCCTTTAATTTCTCAATTGCGTCAAAAAAAGCGTCCAGATTTACCTTGGGGAACACAATCATAGTCCCGCCACCCACAACTATCGTAGCTAGAGAGCAGGTCTGGCCGGCTATGTGGAACAATGGTGAGCCTGCAAGAATCACATCTTCGTGTTTTGGGAAAAGCGGATTTCGAACATCAAGCTGCTCTTCCGAAGAGACCAGAAACAAACCATGGCTCATAGGAACGCCTTTGGGATGCTTCGTAGTTCCTCCTGTATACATAATCTGGGCAATGTCCCGAGAAGACAGGTCAGGCTTAGGGGCCGGATTGGCGCCGCGCTTGATCACGTCCTTCATGGAACACACCTGAGGACCTTTTTCCACTTTACCTTTGGGCGCTTTATCGGCAAAGAGGTCAAAGACCTTTTTCCACCACGGAAGCAACTCTATCAAGCCGGTAAATATCACCTTTTCAAGTTGAGTATCCGGCATAGCCTGTTTTACGTATCCGTAGTTACGATCAGAACAGATAACGGCCCTGGCTCCTGTGTCGTTGGCCATGTACTTTAGATCAAAGGCGGTGTATATGGGACTGATGGGAACCGGCACAACTCCGAGTCTCTGCATTCCCAACCAGCAAACGACGAACTGAATTGAATTAGGGATGTACATAAGGATGCGATCGCCTTTTCGTATCCCCATTTCATGTAAGCCCGCGGCGAATTTTTCCGACAGATCCAGCACCTTTTGGTAGGAAAAAGAGGATCCAAGAAAGTATACCGCTGTCTTTTGCGGATATTTCTCGGCCATTGCGGAAAAGGCCCCGTATATTGTCTGATATTTTAATACGGACATGTTTCAAACACTTCCAGACATGAATGGCTGCGAATCAGACACCAAAATAGGCCCCCTTGACTTCCGGATTCTCCATAAGTTCTAGGCCTGACCCATCAAGTGTCAACATACCGTTCTCGATTATATATCCGTGATCTATCATGGGTAGAATGGGTCTGGCGAATTGCTCGGATATTATGATCGTCAGGCCGGTTTCAACGCTGATCTTCTTTATTGCGTCAACTAGCGTCGTCTGCATCATAGGACTCAAGCCAAGTAAAGGCTCATCGAGAAGCAACAAACTAGGTTTGACAACCAACGCCATACCTATTGTCAGCATCTGCTGTTCACCACCACTCAAGAAACCCGCCTTGCGGCTTTTAAGCCTTACCAGGGTTGGGAAAAGCTCAAATACATAATCTATGCCTTTCCTGACTTCTGCCTTTTTTCGCAAGTAACCGGCGATCCGGAGATTTTCCAGAAGATCTGATTCCGGAAATATCGGGTGACGTTCCCGGCAGAGGACCATTCCCCTCTTGACTCGTTCACTTGGATAGAGGTCTGTTATATCTTCGCCATTAAAAACTATCTTTCCGTATATGGTAATTCTTTCTCCGCCTTTACGCTGCTCCTTGATCTTGGTATCGATGATCAAACCTGACAACGTGTTCATAAGCGTTGTCTTGCCCGCGCTGTTGGAGCCGATGACAGCTACGATACCGCCCGGCTGAACGTTCATGCTGAAATCGTTCAACGCTACGGCGTTTTCGTAGAAAACCATAAGATTGGAGATATCGAGCATTTATTCTGAACCCAAATAAGCCTTTCTGACTTCCGATCTTTCCATTACTTCAGAAGGTATCCCGTCAGCGATTACACTGCCATAATTCAACACAACGACCCGGTCCGCAATCCGAAAAAGTTCCCGTAACCGGTGCTCGATCATGATCACGGTCTTTCCTTCTGAAATCAGTTTTTCGATTATGGGAACAATGCTTGCCAGCTCCGCTATGCTCAGTCCAGAGAACAACTCGTCCAGGATAATGAGGTCTGCTCGAAGGGCAAGACACTTGGCCAATTCCAGCCGCTTAAGGTATCCATGAGGCAAACTCCCGGCGGCTTTGTATGTTACTGCGGATTCCCGTTCAAAGCCCACTTCTTCCAGGTAATCTTTGGCTACAGCGTCAAGATCACCGTATTTACCTCCGGACAGCGCCTTGACTCGGGGCGAATACAGGGGGATGATCAGGTTTTTGAATGAAGGCAGTTCAGCAAAGGGTCGAATCATCTGAAATGTTCTGGCTATGCCCACCCTGGCGATTCGATATGGCGCCCAACCGTTAATCTCTTTGCCCTTGTACACTATCTTGCCTTGATCCGGATTCAAGAACCCTGTTATGAGATTGACAAGAGTGGTTTTTCCTGATCCGTTCGGGCCGATTACGCCTAGTAATTGCCCTTCATGAAGATCAAAACTTACACTGACGACTGCTTTAACACCCCCAAAGCTCTTGCTAATGTTTTCGACTCGCAAAATGGGGGCTGCGTCATTTTGACGTTTATTCTGATCATTCATTTGTCAACTTCGACCCATCTTTCGAATTGCTGATACTTCCTCTGGATGTAGTGGAAAATACCTTCTGGTAAAGCGACAATAAAGACCACCAAGAAAAATGAATACAGCACTATTCTCAACCCTCCGATGCCTCGAAGCGCTTCGGACAGGGGGACGAGAATGAAAGCGCCGACAAAGGATCCTGCAAATGTCCCCATGCCTCCTACGACAGCCGCGGATAGAGGCAGAATTGAATAGTCAAGCGCAAAAGAAGGCATGCCTACAAATCCGTAAACATGGGTTAGAAAAGCCCCGCAGAAAGAACCCACGCAACCTGTTATAAACAGCGCCTGGGCCTTCATCCAATAGATGTTGATTCCAACACTCATAACAGCTCTGTCATTGTCCTTTATAGCTTTCAGGACAAGACCGTAATCTGTTGTGACAAGACGTCTGAATGCGAATAAGGCAAAAAGTGTCACGAAAACAATCACGTACGATTCCACAAACGGATTGGTGAACGCCTTGATACCGGTTATTCCTTCTGTGCCTCCAAATATGCCAGCAGCCTCAACGATACGTTCCAGCATCAACGGCAAAACGAGGGTCACCATGGAAAAATAGACTCCTCGTAATCTCAGGACCGGAGTTAACAGAACCGTGCAGATAAGTCCTCCCAGAACTGTCGCCAGTGGGAGATCGATCCAGATAGGTATACCGAGGATTTTGTTCGAAACCCCTGCGATATATGCTCCGACCCCAAAAAACAGGGCCTGGCCAAGCGATACCATTCCGACACCGACAAGAAAGTCCCAACTCATTGCAAGTAGCGCAAAAACACAAGTGGAGATCAAGACTTTCTGCCAGTAAGAAGGCAGAACAAGAGGCAATATGATCAGCAAAAGGACCGGAGCAAGTGGTGGAACAGCCACGTAAAGCATCTCGCGAAACGAGTTCAGTGAGAACACGTCGTCGGATCTGGCTTTGATCCCTCTATCTATTCTTTCCTTTCTCTTTTGTTTCACCTGAGCGCCACTCTCAAAGCATCGTTATTATTCTCAATACATGAAAATTCTATATTCGTTCTTCCAGCTCTTTTTGTTTACCAAGAAGACCGGAAGGCTTGACCACCAGTATCAAAAGAATCGCAATCAGAGATATGATCATCTTCCAATGCGGACCTGACAGTATGTCAGTCATTATCTGAGCGTATCCAATCAGAAATGAAGCCAACACAACGCCAACAGAACTCCCCAGCCCACCAATTATGCATACCGCCATTGCGTTTATAAGAACATCATATCCATCGTTCACTGCGATAGTTCCACGGGGCAGTATCAGTATTGCGGCTACGGCCGCCAGGCCGGACCCGAAAGCGACACTCAATCCAGCAATTCGATCTGAATTAATTCCTAGGGACAGGGCTGTATGCTCATCCTGGGCGATGCCCCGGAAAGCTAGCCCAATCTTTGTATAGTGGGTAAATAAATAAAGGCCAATGGCCAAAACTATGCCAACTCCCACGATCCAGATCCGCTGATAATCTACGTAGGTATTGCCGATGAGTAGACTGCCATCAGTAAATACAGGAAGAGTGTATTCGAAGCCCGAGAATCCAAGGTAACGAAAAAGTTCGAGAATTATTAAACCGACGCCGAAAGTGGCTATGACTTCTGAAATGACAAGGCCACGAACCCGGAGCAAAACGAAGCGATACATTGCAGCTCCGAGAAGAGCCGTCAAAAATACCGCAATCGCAGCGGACAGAAAGAATGGAAGCGCCAGTTTGTTTAACAATAGCCAGGATGCGAACCCTGCGAAGATGTACATAGCTCCGTAGGCAAAGTTCGACACGCCGCTTATACCAAAGGTTAAGCTGAATCCGAGGGCTGTTAGAGCGAGTATTACACTATTGACAAAGCCGTATATTAAAGCGACTTCCCACATGGCGTCGTTCCTTGGTAAAATTGACTTTTCGGCTGAATACGCCCTGATTGCGACCTGGTTGCCGGCAGGGCGTATTCAAATCCTGGTCCGTTATAACAATCGAACCTGGAATCTATTTCTTTACCGCGCTCATCCATTCCGGAAGAACGATTTTACCCTCTGCTATGGATTTGGGGAACACTATTACCCTTTTCCCGTCATCCGTCCACTGATAAACACAACCAGCGGCAGTCTCTTTTGGATCAGCCCCGTAAATTACCTGATTGCCTTCGTTGAATTTTATTCTTCCAATAACCCCTACTCGATCCGTTTTTTTGATTTCATCGGCTATCTTGTCAGGATCAAGGGAACCGGCCCGTTCAACCGCCTCAGCAAAGATATAAACGGAGTCATAAGAGGGAGCCGGACCATGCCCTGCTTCCATAGGAACCCCGTACTTTTGCTGATAATCATTGTAGAATTTAGTTGCAGGGGGATATTTTTCGACAGGGATGGCGCTACCTAATTCAAAATTGGAGTTGATCAGGCCCCCTATTTTACCTTCAAAAATCTTCCAGGCCCCCGGACCAGTCATGGGTGAGATGAATCCGCAAAGCATTCCGGGTATCTTTTGTGATTTCCATTGCTTGAGTAGGATTCCACTCTGGGGCATATCAAATATCGGCATTATAACTTGAGCGTTTTTCATCTTGGCCTTCATCAAACCTGGTGAAAAATCAGAAGCTCCGGTCGGGTAGGTCTCGGACCCCACAAGTTCAATGCCCATTTTAGATGAAGCGACTTTAGCCGTCCCCTCACCGGTCGCCTTTGCCCACAAAACATCCTGAGTCATGACATAGAGTTTCTCGAAACCGAATTCATCTTTCAGGAAACCCAAAGACTGAGCAAGATAGCCAACCAGAGACTGTGCGTTCAGACAAACTCGAAAACACTGTTTGTACTTGACAGGATCTTCCTTTACCTTTTCTTCAAATTTTGGAGACATTGCGATGGTCTCGAGAAGCGGGACTTTGTGCTTCGCTATGATGTCCATACCCGCCAGAAGCGATTCGGACCTAAAGGGACCCACCAGGATCACGTTGACCTTTTTCTCGGTGATTATTTTTTCCAGGCCAAGCAGAGCCTCAGAAACCGGCACACCGGCGGACGCGTCTCTAAGGTCTGAGATAACAACCTGCAAGAGTCTTTTTTCCTGGCCAACTTTGATTCCGCCTTTGTCATTGATCTCATTAACGGCCATCTGAACGGCCTTTATGGATTCTCTACCCTCGAGCGAGGTTTCAGCGGTCGGAACGCCAATCAATATTGGATCAGCAGCGTACGAAGGCGCCAATAACAGGACCGATAACATACCGATCATGAGGTTAGCCAATACAACGAGCCTTTTCATGCCAACATCTCCTTTCGTGAGAGGATACACGAGCATCAAGCTAAAGACCTTGACAAGCAGGTGATCCTGGTTTGCCTTAACCAATAATAGATTCGCATCCGAACCATTTTCTGATTTAAGTCGTCATCCTGGCCCAAAAGGACCATTCATGAATGAACGAAATTACCGTATATTTTTGTACGCGTTAAAGACAGTATGATGAAATATTGTTAGAGTAGTGGAGATCAACATGAACGACCCTGATTCGTAAAAACAATTCTCAGAATCATGTAAAATTGTCAGCATCTCCTCACTGATTTGAGGAGGATAGCCGAAACAATAAAATAAAGCAATATTCGTAGAGAAAATATTCGCGGCTGATGATCTTGAATTAATTCATCATTATGAACCCGGACTAGTACCACTTTACGGAATCTCAGCGTGGAAGACTCTCTCTGTCTCGTTTCCGAAAATATCAATGACTCTCACTGCAATATTTTGCTTTCCTGGTCGGCCATATTTCCAGGTAGAGCTGGTCAATTCCAGCGACCGTTTCTTGGGAGTTCTGAAATCCTGCCAGTTAGTGTTAAAGACTCTCTTCGTCAGCAACATTGAAGAAATCTCATTTGGTTTTTCCCCAGTTGATCGCGAATTGCGATCAACTCCATGAAGGAAGTCTACAGACCAATAATCGATCCAGTCGCTCCATTTCTTCGTCAACAAGCGCCTTTGTTCTTCGCCCAGTCGATTCATCCACACGATGAAAAGGAAATCATCTTCTTCAATTACCTTTACTGATTTCATTTTTGTTCTTGATCCGACAAGTCCTTTCAGAATTTGCCTATGTGGTGGACAAAAACCTGTAAGAGTTACACTTGCTGAACAATTGACGATGTCAACCCGAGCGTCGAAATTGCCAGCAGTTTCTGGTTCTATGATGTCAATAGCCGCAGGCCGGTTGGAATCAAGCATCGATCTTTGACCGTCGCTACCTGGTTGAGGCCGAACTTGAGGCGGTTCTGCTTTTGTTGTTTTTTCAGGCGCCTTTACCCTGACGGTTTCCAGCACATCAAAGCCTGTGACGCTGACATCACTGCTCTCGGCTTCTTTTACAAGGACACTCATTCGTTTTCTACATGTGTGGATGGCAATCTTGCCCAGATCACACCCTATCCATTTTCGACCAAGCTTTTGAGCGGCTTCGAGAGTTGTTCCTGAACCGCAGAAAAAATCAGCGATCAGGTCCCCGCTGTTTGACCCCGTAAGGATGATTCGCTCCAGAAGGGCCAGAGGCTTTTGAGTCGGGTACCCCCACATCTCTGGATGAGCGTGAAGAAGAGGCATATTCCAGACATTGTCCGCTGTCCGTTCATCGCGTGTCACGTAAACGCATTTACCATCCGCCCCTTTTGGATAAACCTTTTTGCCTTCGACCTTTTTCATCCGGGACACCTTGATCGGTTTTTCCCGTTTGTCAAATTGCCAGTTAAAGACGCTGCTGGATGATTTGGAGTAATAAAATATTGTATCGGTGGAGTTGGTATATTGACGTTTACGGGTGTCAGGTATTTTGTTCGTGTAATACCATATGATCTCATTTCGGAAGGCGCCTGGGCCAAATATCTCTTCCAGGATAGACCGTATCATGAAGTTCGCCTTCCAATCGCAATGAACCCATATGCTCCCGTCTTCAGCCAGAAGATCTTTTATGAGCCCTATCCGATCGTACATCATTGTCAGATACGCTTCTGGACCAGCTTGCCATGTGTCCCTGTACGCTAAACTCTCGACGACCTGGAGTTTGTCTGACCCGTCTTCACCTATGGGAAGATTAATATTGTAATCAGCTCCCACAAGAAAAGGAGGATCTATATATACTAGTTTGATACCACCAACAGTTTGTATTTCATCGTGAATTTCACCGTCAAACAACGAACTCATTACGAGTTTGTTGTCACCCCGGATGATTTTGTTGGTCCAATCTAGTGGAGGAGGCAGTCGCGGACCTGTAGACTGATCCGCCTCGACAGATTGAGCGCCGATATGTTCGATTAACTCGAAGTCAGCTATATCACGGACATTTGAAGCCTGTTTGTCTTTCCAGACTAGTTCAATTCCGGATTGGCCCAGTGTCGTAGGTCTCGAAATACCTTCAATCTGGCTGTTCTCCGTGCGGCAAAGATGATTTCGGATCTTTTCCCCCGACTTGTGAGATTCCATAGTCTAAGAAGTTGACTTTTCCCTAAATACCAGTATGGGACGTGTTGTTAACCGAGCCAGGTTTAGAGCTTCGTCACTGATCAGTTTGAGATACTTGGGCCGTTTGTATCCGTAAGCTCCAAGCACGATGAGATCGTATCTGTGAACCGCGACATCCTTAAGGATTTGCTCCACGAAATCGCCTTTAGTCATTTTGGTGATCGGTTCGTAATCAAATTTTCTCAATATCTGAGCGCCTTGCTGAAGAGATTGTCGAGCAAACTCATCGCTTTCATGCTGTCTGGTTTCCTGGACATGGAGAAGCGTAATTTCAGCGTTTTTGCCTGTTAACAAAGGCGCCGTAAATTCCAACGCCATCTGGTCGGTTTCTGAACCTCTGTACACTATAAGGACCCGATGAATTTCACGAAATTGACGAACAATCAGAACAGGTTGTTCCGCGTTATGCAGGATCTTAGCATGAACAGCCCCTAACAGTAAGCCTCGAAGCGATGATTGTTCATGAGAACCAAGGACAATCATGTCGTAACCATCCGATTTGGCGGTATTGAGTATTTCGTCAGCAGGATCACCTTCCAGGACTTCGAGTTGGCAGGGGATCTTCGCTTTAATACAGGTCTGACAGGCTACATCAAACTGTCTTTCGACTTCTTGCACATCCGCCTTGATCGCGCCTTCCAATCCATCTTTTGACAGGAAAGGGGCATAACTTTCAGCCGCTATTTCGGCCAGGTCAGGTTTGACATGTATCGCGTCCACTACTGCATTCCGATTCTCAAGCAAATGGCATGTAAACTCCAGACCTGTATAAGTTTCGGGGTTTTTATCTACAGCCACTAAGACTTTCATTGTAAATCCTCCCTTGGTAAGACCGGTTTCAAGGGTCTTGGCTGACAAACTATCTCATCACCAAAACTGATGTCGGACACTTACTGACAAAACGTCCCACCCAACCACGCGAAAAGAAGCGGTTAAGAAGCGACTTTTTACCTAACCATAAAGCAAGAAGGTCCTGTTTGATTTCTTGCGCGATTACTCGCTCAAAATCTGAGATATCCATTAAACGAGTGCTGATCTCGACTTGTCGATCGCTGTAATAATCACCGATTTCGATCAGTCTGGTATAAACCGACTTTTCCATGTCACCATTTTGACTCAAGCCTATAAGCTCCAGACACGCACCGTGAATTGTGATCATCTGATTGATAATCTCAAGCGATTCCTGACTTATATAACCCTGATCAAGGCAAGCCACAATCCTGGTAACCGGTTGCTGTTCCTTGACGAGCAGCACCGAGCAATCGGCGTCGTCCACCACCTGCTGAGGAGCAGGAACGGAATTCGCCCATTCGCATTTGTCGCCCTTTGCGCAGCCAAGCACTATGAGATCACTGCCGTCATCGTGGGATTCTGATAAAATTTCTTTCGCCGGAGTTCCTGTCCTGAGTCGAACTCTAAAATCCTTTTTTCGGCCTGCAAGGATTTTCATCTCTTCCATCACCCCATTCTTGACGGGTATCCACTCGTACTTACCTTCCCCAACCTCATAGGGAGAGTCTTCCCGGGTCCAACTGTCCAGGAACATTTCCCGATACTCTCTTAATGCTTTGCTTATGGCGGACTCAACCGTTGTATCATGACCCCTGACTGAATCTTTAGCAACCGAACCGTGACTTACCCCTAGCAGAGTCACGTCCGCCCATGTGTTCATGGCCAGTTTGATCGTTTCTTTAAGAGCGTATTCGCTATACGGATGTTCGTCTCCGGCAAATAGAATTCTCATGGCGCTTCTCTCTCCTTGAGCCCTTAGTAAAATGCTATCAGAGAGGCCGTATTGACTAAACTGAGCCATTCCAGCTCAACACTGTCTTTTCGGACTGCTCTGTCTAATCCTATTGCAACTAAACCACAGTCTTTTAGATCATCTTCCGTCGGTTTGGAAAGAACTTCAACGTTCAGTGGTTTCTGTTCAACTTTGCAGCCAACCTGTTCCAAAATGCCGGTCGATTCGAGGACCTTTTCCTTGAGACCAGATTCATGAGGCCCGGGTCCATGGTGCTCTGGGTATGCCAAAACCAAAGGAACTGACGATCCCTTCCAGATTTTCTCAAATGTTCTCGTCAACGCTTCCGTCCCCGGAATGTCCATACACAGCAGCAGAACATGTTTCATTTTTCTCAAGGACTGAACAAGGATCAGGGGACATGTTAGCCGTTGATAAAACTTAGTGTGGGCCAACCTGTAAAGTTCCGCATGGTTCCATATAAAATCTACTCCCTCGACATAGAGATCAAACTGGCCTTCCTGTGCAACTTTGCTGACCTCCGAATGGCGATCTCCATATATTACTCTAGGGTCAGACAGTTTTGGACAAAAATCCATCTCCGGAGCTATCATCTTGGAGATCTCTTCTTTTCCCCTTTCAATCATCTCGCGTTGCCAGGTTCTGCTAGCCCACCCTGCGCCTCGAAACGAATCATGGGAAAGAGATTCTTTGACATAAACGGGATGAATTTCTACATCAATGGATCCTCCAAGTTGACATGCAAAGCGGATAGCAAGGCTGGAAGCCAGATCCACTTCAATTGACACCAAAGTCTTGATCACGTCTTGGTCCTCCCTTGTGGGATAAGAGGTTGTAATTCGGGCCTTCTCCGTTGTACGAGACCCTTGGACTACTCACCTCGGATTTTGGCTTCCGCTCGGGTTACTACATCTTGAATTTCGCTTAGCTTAAACGGTTTGGCAATGAAATCAAAAACACCCTTGTGAAATGATTCCTTCGCCGTTTCCATTGTGGCAAAGCCCGTAATTACAATAACCTCAGTTTTGGGTGATCGTTGTTTAGCTTCCGTTAAAAGCTGCATACCGTCTACACCCTTCATTTTCAAGTCAGTGATAATAATGTCATAATTAATATCCTTGATTCGTTCCATCGCGTCCGAGCTTTGGGTGAAGGTGTCAACCTCATAGCCCTGCTTTTCAAGAGCAGGCTTCAATCGTTTGCAAACGATCGGCTCATCATCCAAGACCATAATTTTTAACTTGCTCATTTTTTCCTCCCGCCGGTAGGGATCTCGCGA
>WSSedB1CaDRAFT_10000706_pt1 | contig 13815 bp, 13 predicted proteins | sample WetSurSB1Cattail_FD_9460 | JGI IMG/M metagenome (IMG submission 9460)
TGTCTGGAGTGGCGTCGGAGAATGGGGTAGTATTCAGTCACTTCAAGGAGTTGCGATATGACGCATCCGGAAATCTGGACCACCTTAAAAATTATGACATGGACGAAGGAATACCTTAAAACTAAAGGTATTGAAAATGCCCGTCTGGAGGCCGAGTGGATGCTCTGCGCGGCAACCGGACTCGATCGGGTCGGTTTGTATCTGAATTTCGATAAACCGCTGAACAGCACCGAACTGGCTGCGTACCGGGCCATGGTGTCCCGCCGCGCCCGCCGCGAACCGCTGCAGCACATCCTCGGCACGCAGGAGTTTTGTGGTCTGGAATTTGAAGTCTCGCCGGAGGTGCTCATTCCGCGTCACGATACCGAGACGCTGGTGACAGAGGCGCTGGCGCGGGTTCCAAGAGCGCGCAGCGTGCTGGATATCGGTACCGGCAGCGGCTGTATTGCCGTTGCCTTGGCAAAGCGTCTTCCTGATGCAAGGGTGACTGCCATCGACATCTCGTCATCGGCGCTTGAAGTGGCACGGCGCAATGCCGAACGTAACGGCGCGGCCATCGAATTTCTGCACGGCTCGCTATTGGCGCCGGTGGAGGGGCGCTGCTTCGACCTGATAGTCTCCAATCCTCCCTATATTCCGACCAATGATATCGACCGCCTCGAGCCTGAAGTGCGCGATGGCGATCCCCGCTGCGCCCTGGATGGCGGTGCGGACGGGCTGGATATTTATCGCGTTCTGATTCCCGTCGCGATTCGACAGTTGAATCCCGGCGGCTGGCTGCTGGTGGAGGTGGGTGTGGGACAGGCGCGGGAAGTGGCGGATTTGTTCCACACGGTGGATGGATATGACGCCGTCATTACGGCACATGATCTGGGGAGTATTGAACGGGTTGTGGGGGCACGGAGAAAGGAATTGTCATGAAAACCGATGAAGCGCAGCAGATACTGCGGGAAGCCGATCTGCTGGTTGGAGAGGCTGAGGTTCTCACTGCCATTGAGCGGTTGGCACGGGAGATTACGGCACGGTTGCGGGAATCGAATCCCGTGGTGATCTGCGTCATGAAAGGCGGAGTGATTTTCAGCGGTCACCTGCTGACCCGCCTGGTATTTCCGCTGGAGATCGACTTCATTCACGCCACCCGTTACGGGCATGAGACACGCGGCGACCTGTTGAACTGGATCGTCAGACCGCAACTGGATCTTTGCGGCAGGACGGTATTACTGCTGGATGACATTCTCGACGAGGGGATCACCCTGGCTGCCATAGCAGAAGAGTGTCGCCGGCAGGGCGCTCATGAGGTGCTGACGGCGGTGCTGGTGGAAAAACTGCATCTGCGCAAGGCAATCCCTGGCATGCGAGCCGATTTTTCAGGTCTTGAAGTAGCGGATCGCTTCCTGTTCGGTTACGGACTTGACTACAAGGGATATTGGCGCAATGCGCCGGGAATCTATGCGGTGAAAGGGTTGTAGATCATGAAACAGTTCTTCGAATTTGAGAAGTATGGGACAAGCTACCGGCAAGAAACCTTGGCCGGGGTTACCACCTTTTTGACCATGGCCTACATCATCATCGTCAATCCGGCCATTATGGAGACTGCCGGCATTCCCAGAGGACCGTCGCTGACGGCTACCATTCTGGCAGCGGTAATCGGTACGCTGATCATGGCGCTTTGGGCGCGGCGTCCTTTTGCCATTGCGCCCTACATGGGTGAAAACGCCTTTATTGCCTTTGTGGTAGTCAAGGTGATGGGGTACAGCTGGCAGATTGCGCTGGGGGCCGTGTTTATCGCCGGGGTTCTATTTACGCTTCTGACGGTGCTCAAAATTCGCGGCTGGCTGGCCGAATCGATTCCCCTGTCGCTCAAGGCCGGGTTTGCCGTGGGGATCGGGCTGTTCCTGGCCTTTATCGGCCTGAATGAAACCGGACTGGTGGTGTTGGGAGTGCCTGGCGCGCCGGTCAGGCTTGGCAATTTGGGGCATCCATCCTGTCTGCTGGCCGTGGCCGGTTTCATGCTGCTGATAGTGTTGGTGGCCCGTCGGGTGCGCGGCGCCCTGGTGATCGGGGTGCTGGCCACCACGGCCGGTTCGATTGCACTGGGAATCACACCTTTGCCGGCGCAGATCGCCAGTCTGCCGCCGTCACTGGCCCCGGTCTTTCTCAAACTGGATATTTCCGGCACGTTGAGTATCCAGTTTTTTCCGGTGGTGATGGTGATCTTCATCATGGCCTTTCTCGATACCGTTGGGACCTTGCTCGGCCTTTCCATGCGGGCTGATTTGCTTGATGAGCACGGCAATCTGCCGGAGATCGAGCGTCCCATGTTGGCCGATGCCCTGGCCACCATGATCGCTCCGCTCTTGGGCACGTCCACTACCGGCGCGTTCATCGAGTCGGCCGCGGGTATCGAGGAGGGGGGACGCACCGGATTTTCGGCCTTGGTTGTGGCGGCGCTGTTTTTATTATCGCTGTTCTTTGCGCCGCTCCTGACGATTGTTCCACCCCATGCATACGGCATTGCCCTGGTTGCAATCGGGTCGTTCATGATCCGTCCCATTACCCAGATTAATTTCGACGATATGACCGAACTGATACCGGCCTTTCTGACCGTGACTCTGATGGTTTTTACCTGCAACATCGGCGTTGGGATGACATCCGGCATGATCACCTACGTGTTGCTCAAGCTCTGTACCGGAGGGAAGGCCGAGGTCAAGCCGGGTATGTGGGTGCTGGCGCTGGTGTCAGTGATGCTGTTTGTGTGTATGCCGAAGCTCTGAGCCCAGGAAAATACAACAGTAAAAAGGGTGGCATCCATTGAAGTGCCACCCTTTTACTGTTGTTGTCCCGTGATGATGGTATGTAACGGTTACTCATACTACTTCCTGATAAACTCCGCTTCAAGCTGTATGGCAACGTCTTCACCCACTACCACGCCGCCATTGTCCATGGTTTTGTTCCAGTTTACTCCAAAGTCCTTGCGAATGATGTTTGTTGTTGCCGATGCGCCGCGACGGCTGTAACCCCAGGGGTCCTTGATTTCCGGGGTGAGCCCGTCCACATGCAGCACCACTGGACGGGTGACACCCTTGATGGTCAGGTTGCCGGTTACTTTCAGCTTGTTCGGGCCGGCCTTCTCGACTTTGGTGGAGGTGAAGGTCATGGCCGGATATTTTGCGGCATCGAAAAAATCGGCGCTGCGCAGGTGGTCGTCGCGCTTCTTGATGTTGGTGCTGATCGAAGCGATGTCAATGCTGACATCAACCTTTGACTTGGTGATATCCTTGTCGTCCAGGTTCAACGTTCCGCTGATTTTTTCAAAGACACCCTTGACATTGCTGATCATCAGGTGCCTGACCTTGAACTGGGCGGTGCTGTGATCGGGGTCGAGGGTCCAGGTGGAAGCCAGTGCCGAAAGCGGCAGGGCCAAAAACAGCAGGGTTATGAGAGATACAATCCGTTTCATGATATCCTCCTTGTGGGTGATGCAAACCAGTTATGAGATCTTCAAATATTCCAGCACTTGGCCCGGATGCAGTTCTGCCTTGGCAACCTTGGGCCAGTGCTTTTTCACGATTCCATCGGGGCCGATCACAACCGTAGAGCGAATAACGCCGATGGTTTTCTTGCCGCAGGTCACCTTTTCTCCAAAAGCCCCATAAGCTTGCATCATGGTGGTATCCGGGTCTGACAGCAGCACAAACGGAAGCCCGAAGGCGTCGATGAATTTGTTGTGGGATGCAATACTGTCCTTGCTGACTCCCAAGAGCACGATGCCACTCTCCTGCAGTTTCTGGTTGCTATCCCGGAAGCCGCAGGCTTCCTTGGTGCAGCCAGGCGTGTTGTCCTTGGGATAAAAATAGATTATGACCGTTTTCCCGGCATACTGTTTCAGTGTGTGCTGTTTTCCGTCGCTCCCCTGTAACGTGAAATCGGGTGCCTGTGTTCCTTCCAGTGACATCATCAAACCTCCTGTTCGAAAAATTCTAATAAGACAATTTAGGTCCACTTTACCATCAAAATCATAAAGGTCAACCGCAAATGTTTTTATTCAATTCATTTTCGAGGGGCGGATATGGCAAAAAAATGATTTTGGTCAATTGTTATTACTATTACATTGAAAGGAGCCTCCATGCCGGAAGCCCCTTTTTTCTTTACGCAATCTTGATGTAACCATCCCCCATTTTGACACCGGTTTTATCTCGCTCCTGATAACCTGAAACCATGCAGCACACAGACATTGTCCCGGGGGGATGGCCATGAAAGTTTATCCGTTCAATATCGAAACAGGTCTATATGCCGGAGAATTGTTCGAGGACGAGACCCAGCTCAAATATGTGGAGGCGGTCACCACGGTTGCTCCACCTCCCTATGAAAAGGGACAGGTTCCGGTTTTCGACAGCCATGCGCAGTCCTGGAAGGTGCTGACTCATTCGGAGCTAACGCTGGGCGAAATGAGTGGTAGACTTGTGCAAGACGGTCTGACAGATCATTTCACGGAGAAACAATCATGACTATGTATGAATGGATGCAGACGGCGATCTTCTTTGTCCTGCTTTTGGCGCTGGTAAAGCCGTTTGGGGGCTTCATGGCCCATGTCTATCAAGGTGAGCGAACCTTCCTGTCGCCGGTGCTTCTTCCTTGTGAAAACCTGCTCTACCGCATCTGTGGGGTGGATAGGGACGAGGAGATGGGCTGGAAACGCTACGCCTGGTCCATGGGATTGTTCAACCTGGTGCTTTTTGCCGCGCTCTTTGCCCTGCTGCTCATGCAGCACCTATTGCCGTTTAATCCCCAGAAACTGCCTCCTTTTAGCTGGCAATCAGCTCTCAATACGGCCATCAGCTTTGTAACCAACACCAACTGGCAGGTTTACTCAGGTGAAATCACCGCCAGTTACTTTACCCAGATGATGGGGCTGACGGTGCATAACTTCGTATCGGCCGCCACCGGCATGGCCATCGTGATCGCCCTGATCCGCGGCTTTGCCCGTCGAAAAACATCGGCCCTGGGAAATTTCTGGGTGGACATGACCCGCGGCACGCTGTATATCCTGCTGCCGCTCTCTGTCGTCGCCGCTCTCTTCCTGGTATCCCAAGGCGTGATCCAGAACTTCAGCGACTATAAAACCGTGCCGCTTATCCAGAATACCAGCTACGAAAAACCAAAGCTGGATGGAAATGGTACTCCGCTCAAGGATGCCAAGGGCAACCCGCTGAATGAGAAAATCATTGTCAGGGATGTCAAGATCCCCATGGGGCCGGTGGCTTCCCAGGAGGCCATCAAGGAGTTGGGCACAAACGGCGGCGGTTTCTTCAATGCCAACTCGGCCCATCCCTTTGAAAATCCGACCCCGCTCTCCAATTTTGTGGAAATACTGCTGATCCTGCTCATACCAGCCAGCCTGACCTATACCTTTGGTGTGATGGTGGGCAACACCCGGCAGGGGTGGGGACTCTTGACGGCCATGCTGTTCCTGCTGGTGCTGTCATTCGGCGTGTTGCAATGGGCGGAGACCAGCGCCAATCCGCTGGTGACCAAACTGGGCGTGACCGGCGTCAACATGGAAGGGAAGGATGTCCGCTTCGGTCTGGCCGGGAGCAGCCTTTTCACTGTTGCCACCACAGGCACCTCCTGCGGCGCGGTCAATACCATGCACGATTCCCTGACTCCCCTGGGCGGCATGGCGCCGCTGGCTCTGATTCTGACCGGTGAGGTGGTATTCGGCGGGGTTGGCTCCGGGCTGTACACCATGCTGGCTTTTGCCATTATCGCGGTCTTTGTGTCCGGGTTGATGATCGGGCGAACTCCGGAATATCTGGGCAAGAAGATCGAGGTGCGCGAGATGTGGATGTCGATCCTGACGATCCTGACCGCGGGAATAGTTGTGCTGATCCTGTCCGGGATTGCCATGATCACGCCGTCCGCCGTGGCTTCCATGGCCAATCCCGGCGCCCACGGCCTCTCCGAGGTGTTCTACGCCTTTGCTTCCATGGCCAACAACAACGGCAGCGCTTTTGCCGGATTGAATGCCAACGTCAATTTCTACAATCTGCTGGGCTCATTGGCCATGATCATTGGCCGGTATGTTCCGGCCGTGGCAGTGCTGGCCATGGCCGGTTCCCTGGCGGAGAAAAAGTATGTCCCCCCCAGTCTGGGTACTCTGCCGACCGATCACGCTCCTTTTATAATCTGGCTGGTGCTGGTGATCATCATTATCGGTGCGCTGACCTTTTTCCCGGCCCTGGCGCTGGGGCCGATAGTGGAGCATCTGATGATGGCCGGATAATCACCCCCCCCTCTCCCGGGGTCGTAGAGACGCATTGCAATGCGTCTCTACTTCTTTGGGAGGGGGGAGCGAAAACAGGAGAACACAAATAATGTCGAAACATATTCCACAACCGAAATCGGCCTTCGATAAAGAGCTTTTGAGAGGTGCCCTGTTCGATTCCCTCAAAAAGCTGGACCCTCGCACACTCTGGCGCAACCCGGTCATGTTCTGCGTAGAGATCGCCAGCGTCATAACCCTGGTTACCTTTGTTATGTCGCTTACCGGCGACAACAGGGAACCGGCCTGGTTTACCGGCACCGTTTCCGTCTGGCTTTGGCTGACGGTCATCTTCTCCACCTTTGCCGAGGCATTGGCCGAGGGGCGCGGCAAGGCACGGGCAGCATCGTTGAGAAAAAGCCGCACCGACGTGACTGCCAAGAGGCTCTGCAAGCCTGAATTCGAGAGTGCCTTCACCGCGATCAGTGCAAGCGAACTGCGCAAGGGGGATTTGATCCTGGTTGAAGCCGGTGATGTGATCGCCGGCGACGGTGACGTGGTTGCCGGCGCGGCACTGGTCAACGAGTCGGCTGTAACCGGCGAGTCGGCTCCGGTGGTGCGCGAATCGGGTGGTGACCGCAGCGCCGTCACCGGCGGTACAACCGTCATTGCCAATGCCGTCATAGTCCGGATTACCGCCAACCCCGGTGAAACCTTTCTGGACCGGATGATATCCCTGATCGAAGGGGCCAAACGTCGCAAGACCCCCAACGAAATCGCCCTGGAGGTTTTACTGATCGCCCTGACCCTGGTCTTTCTGCTGGTCTGCGCCAACATCAGTCCGCTCTCCATCTACAGTGTCAAGGCCGCCGGCCAGGGTACGCCGGTCTCTTTGACCATCCTGGTGGCGCTGTTTGTCTGTCTGGCTCCCACCACCATTGCCGCGCTGCTGCCGGCCATCGGCATTGCCGGTATGGATCGCCTGTTCCAGAAAAACGTGATCGCCCTGTCGGGGCGGGCCATCGAGGCTGCCGGAGATGTGAACGTGCTGCTCCTGGACAAGACCGGCACCATTACCCTGGGTAACCGTGAAGCGGTGGCTTTTGTTCCGGTGGGTGGTCATAGCGAACAGGAGCTGGCCGAGGCGGCCTTGATGTCGTCATTGGCCGACGAAACCCCCGAGGGACGCAGTGTCGTGGCGCTGGCCAAACAGAAGTATGGTCTCACCAAGGACAGTTTCCCGGCCGGAGCCGAGGAAATCGCATTCAGCGCGGAAACGCGTTTGTCGGGAATCAATGTTGGTGAAAAAAAATACCGCAAGGGAGCGGCCGACTCGCTGGTGGCCTTTGTCAAAACCTTGGGAGCCAAAACCGTTCCCGATGAACTGGATGAGGTCGTGGACAGGATTGCCCGGGCCGGGGCAACCCCGCTGGTGGTCAGTTGTAATGACGAGATCTACGGCGCCGTCAACCTGAAGGATATTGTCAAGAGCGGCATTCAGGAACGTTTTCTGCAACTGCGCAGCATGGGTATCAAGACCGTCATGGTCACCGGTGACAACCCGCTGACCGCCGCTGCTATCGCCGCCGAGGCCCAGGTGGATGATTTTCTGGCCCAGGCCAAACCAGAGGACAAGTTGCGCCTGATCCGCGAGTATCAGGAGCAGGGTCATATGGTGGCCATGACCGGCGACGGCACCAACGACGCGCCTGCCCTGGCCCAGGCCGATGTGGCTGTGGCCATGAATACCGGCACACAGCCGGCCCGCGAGGCGGCTAACATCATCGACCTGGATAGCAACCCGACCAAGTTGCTGGATATTGTCGAGGTGGGCAAGCAGATTCTGATGACCCGGGGAAACCTGACCACGTTCAGCATTTCCAACGACATCGCCAAATACTTTGCCATTATTCCGGCCGCGTTGCTCTCCATCTATCCCCGGCTGGGAGCGCTGAACGTAATGCATCTGGGTAGCCCCCATAGCGCCATTCTCTCGGCGGTCATCTTCAACGCCATCATTATTCCGATGCTGGTGCCGCTGGCCTTGAAGGGGACCAAGTTTCGCCCCCTGCCGGCCGAGAAGCTGCTGATCTTCAACCTTATGATTTACGGTGTGGGCGGGATTATCGTGCCTTTTGCGGGGATCAAGGTAATTGATATGTTGGTGGGGATGATGGTGTGATCAAATGCCCCCCTTTGAAAAAGGGGGGTAGGGGGGATTTGGTTCAGCGGCAATCAAAGGCAAATCCCCCTCATTCCCCCTTTTTCAAAGGGGGAGGAAAAACATACAGGAGTGAATATCCAATGAAAGATATAAAACCGGCCATTCTGCTCTTCATAGCTTTCACCGTCATCTGCGGCGGTATCTACCCGGCCCTGGTAACCGGCGTTGCCCAGGCCGTCTTTCCCAAACAGGCAGCGGGGAGTTTCATTACGGACAAGAGCGGTAAGGAGATTGGTTCGACTCTGATCGGCCAGCCTTTCTCCGATCCCACATACTTCTGGCCGCGTCCCTCTGCCACCAGTGATTTCGGGAATAATCCCATGGTCTCGGGAGGCTCCAATGCGGGGCCGACCAATCCCGACTACCTGAAGACCGTGGCCGACCGGGTCACGGTGCTGCGCAACAGCGGCGCGGGCGATCCGATTCCCGCTGATCTGGTCCAGGCTTCGGCCAGCGGGCTTGATCCGCACATCACGCCTGAATCGGCCATGCTCCAGGTTGCACGCGTGGCCAAGGCGCGCGGACTCGGCGAGGATGAGATCAGAAAACTGGTTACCCGAGCCACGGATGACCGCCAGCTTGGTTTTCTGGGTGCGCAGAGGGTGAATGTGCTTGTATTGAACCTGGAAATGGATAGACTGATTAATCGCTGATCTTTACGACCGTCAGCTCTGTTTTGCCGAATTCACCATTTTGTATTGTTTTAGGTGATCATAATCCCCTAAAATCAGGCTGTCCAATCGATAACATTGAGGGTGGGAATGCGCACAAATTCGCGGGTGTTATTGGTAACCAAGGGTATACCCAGTGATACGGCATGTGCGGCAATGAGCATGTCCATGGCGCCTATTGGTGTGCCTGCCTTTTCCAGCGTTGCTCGAATATCACCGTAAACGTGAGCCGCCTCTTCATCGAAAGAGACAACGTCCAGCGGGAGAACGAACTCATCAAGGGCTTTGGCGTTTTTATCCTGATATGCGCTCTTGGCGACTCCATAGCGCAATTCCGAAAGGGTAATGGAGGAAATGCCTATATCGCCAATCCGGTATTCAAGAAAACGCTCAAGCACGGTCGCCGGCTGTTGCTTGATGATATAAATGCAGATATTGGTGTCGAGCAGCAGTTTCATCTGAAACTCTCCCGTTTCTCCAGTTCGGGCTGTATGCGTTCATCCATGAAATCGCGGGAAAACTTTTTGAGGCTGTCAAAAAGGGAATTCCATGAATCGCTACGGGGAATCAACTGGACGACGTTGCCGGTTTTTTTTATGAAGACTTCGCTGTCATCAAAGCGAAACTCCTTGGGAAGCCTGACTGCCTGGCTCTGTCCATTTTGAAATATTTTTGCCGTTTTCATGACCAGTCTCCATGGTAATATATATTTGAAGTATATATGCGGAGTGTTGTTGTGACAAGTGAAAATGTCAGGAGAGAATAATCGGATAGGTCAGGATGAGGCAGGTCATCAGTTGAACCGGTTACCCCAAGTTAACGCACGGCCTCCCGCATGAACCAAACGGAAAACCATGACCGATAACAACGATAAACGCCCCTCGCCCGAGGCCCTGCTGAAGCTGGCCCAGGCCGAGGGGGAGCAGGCCGGGCAGGGGAAACTGAAGATGTTCCTCGGCTATGCCGCCGGGGTGGGCAAGACCTACGCTATGCTGGAGTCCGCCCACCTTCGCAGGCGGGAGGGGCGGGATATCGTGGCCGGGTATGTGGAGTCTCACGGCCGCTCCGAGACCGATGCTCTGCTGGAAGGGCTGGAGGTTGTTCCCCGTCAGGAGATTTCCTATCAGGGAGTGCTGCTGACCGAGATGCACCTGGACGGGATTCTGGCGCGCAAGCCGCAGATCGTGCTGGTTGATGAGTTGGCCCATAGCAATGCTCCAGGGGTGCGCCACGAGAAGCGCTGGCAGGATGTTGAGGAACTGCTGGCTGCTGGCATCGATGTCTACACCACGGTCAACATCCAGCATTTCGAAAGCCTGAACGATGTGGTGACCCAGATCACCGGGGTGGTGGTGCGTGAGACCGTGCCGGACCGTCTTCTGGACATTGCTTTCGAGATCGTGCTGGTGGATATCCCTCCCGAGGATCTGCTACAGCGTCTGAGCGAGGGCAAGGTTTACATTCCGAGCCAGGCTGCCAGGGCCATTGAGAAGTTCTTCAGGCCGGGTAACCTGATGGCGTTGCGGGAACTCTCCTTGCGCCGTACCGCCGCACGGGTGGACGACCAGATGCGGGCCTACATGGAAACCCAATCCATTGCAGGTCCCTGGCCGACAATGGAGCGGTTGCTGGTTTGCGTCAGCGGCAGCCCGTACAGTGAAAAACTGATCCGGGCCACCTGTCGTCTGGCGGAAGAACTGAAGGCCCAGTGGTACACCGTGTATGTGGAAACGCCGGGGAGCAGCAGCCATGTACGGGAAAATCGCGAGCATGTGTGGCGTGACCTGCGTTTGGCGGAGAGCCTGGGTTCCCAGGCCGCAACCGTAACTGCCACATCGGTTACGGATGGGACCCTTGCTTATGCCGTACGGCATAATGTCACCAAGATTGTGATGGGCAAACCGAACAAGCCACGTTGGCGCGAATTGCTGCATCCCCCGGTCGTGGATCAGATTATCCGTCGCAGCGGTCCGATTGATGTGGTGGTGGTCAGTTTTGAACCGGATGGAACATCCGCGGCGGGTGCAAAGCGAAAACAGCGGCTTCCCTTTGAGTTCAGAGGGTATGCGGCCAGTGTCCTGCTGGTGGTGGTTGCAACATTGACATGTCAGCTGTTGCAACCCTTTCTGGATCCGATCAACATGGTTATGGTCTATCTGTTGGCGGTAATTCTGGGGTCTGTTAAGCTTGGCCTGAAGCCGGCCATCCTGACCGCTTTTCTGGGCACGCTGGCCTTCGACTTTTTCTTTGTGCCTCCGCATTTTACATTTGCCGTGGCCAATCCCCAGTACCTGATTACTTTTGCGGCGCTTTTTTCCGTGGGTGTCGTCATCAGCACGCTGGTTTCCCAGGCTCGAGAGCGGGCCGAGGTGATACGGGCGCGGGAGCTGCAAACCGCCAGCCTCTATTATTTGAGCCGCGCCCTGGCTGCTGCCGCAGATATCGGCGCAGTACTGAAGGCCGTGATCAAGCATGTGGGGGAAGCGCTGAACGCCAGGCTGGTCTTGTTTCTGCCCGAGGGGGAGCGACTGGATATCATGGCCGCCAGCAAAGGCATGAGTGTTGATCTCAAGGAACAGGCGGTGGCGGATTGGGCCTTCAGGAACCGCCATCCGGCCGGACGCGGTACGGATACACTGGTGTCCGCCAGCCTGATTCATCTGCCCCTGCAGACAGCTTCCAATGTGCTGGGTGTCATGGGGGTCAGTCTGGAGAGCGACTCCGATTACCGCTCCACCGAGAGCCGTCGGCTACTGGACGCCTTTGCCACCCAGGCCGCCATGGCCATGGAGCGGGTGCAGTTTTCCCGCCAGGCCGAACAGGCTCAGATTCTCCAGGCCAGGGAAAACCTCGAGCGCGCCCTGCTCAACTCCATTTCTCACGACCTGCGCTCACCGCTGGCTTCGGTTACCGGAGTGCTTTCCAGCCTCAGAGATGAGGGGGCCCATCTCAGCGAACCGGCGCGGCGCGAATTATTGGACACCGCCTGCGGAGAAGCCGATCGCCTGAACCGCTTTGTCGGCAACTTGCTGGACATGACCCGTATCGAGGCCGGGGCGCTCCGTCTGCGGCGGGAAGCGTGCGATGTACAGGACCTGGTCGGCTGTGCCCTGGCCGTGCTGGAAGCGCGGCTTGGTGACCGCGAGGTGTCATTTCGCATGCCGCCGATCATGCCGCTGGTCCCCATGGATATGGTGCTGATGACCCAGGTTCTGGTGAATATCCTGGAAAACAGCATCAAGTATTCACCGCCGGGCAGTCCGCTGGAAATCGTTGCCGTGGCTGACAAGGGGTGGCTGGAACTCCGGCTTTCCGACCATGGCAGAGGAGTGCCGGAACAGGATTTGAAGCGGGTTTTCGATAAGTTTTACCGTATCCCGGTTCCCGAGGGGGCTGGCGGAACCGGTCTGGGGCTTTCCATCTGCAAGGGACTTGTGGAGGCGCATGGGGGCAGGATCAAGGCCGGGAACCGCACGGATGGCGGATTGACGATTGTCATACGGTTGCCGCTGGATGTGGAGGAGGAGAAAAAAATATGACATCGGAACATACGGCGGACAATCTGGCGCGTATCCTGGTGATTGATGACGAGCTGGCCATACGGCGTTTTTTGCACACCGTCCTGAGCAACGAGGAGTTTGTCCTGCACGAGGCGGAAGGGGGGCATGCCGGACTGGCGGCGGCCGCTGCGTTCCGGCCGGATGTGATTCTGCTCGATCTGGGGTTGCCGGATCTGGACGGAGTGGAGGTGATCAGGCGGATTCGCGAGTGGTCGCAGGTTCCGATTATCGTGCTTTCGGTGCGGGAACGGGAGGATGACAAGATTGCGGCCTTGGATGCCGGCGCCGATGATTACCTGACCAAGCCCTTTGGCGTTGGAGAACTGCTGGCCCGTATGCGGGCTGCCTTGCGCCGTTCGTTGCGCCAGAGTCCCGAACCGGTCTTCACCAGCGGAGATCTGGTCATGGATCTGACCCTCAGGCGGGTAACCGTCAAGGGGGAAGATATTCAGCTTACGCCGACCGAGTACGACCTGCTGCGGCTATTTGTGAACCATGCCGGCAAGGTGTTGACCCACAGCCAGATCCTCAAGCAGATCTGGGGTGTCGCCTATCAGGAACAGCCCCATGTGCTGCGCGTTAACATCAGCAATCTGCGCCGCAAAATCGAGGCCAACCCCTCCCGGCCGCGCCACATCATCACCGAACCGGGTGTCGGATATCGTCTGTCGCCGGAGAGGTGAATGCTGTTTGGGACTCTTTGCTCTACTGGAGCCGTTGTACCACCTGATGTGGCACATGCGGTAATGCATCAGGTGGGTGAGTACATTATTTTCTTGCAAATTTTTCATATCAATTACGCCGTCTCTCACTGAAACGCCGTTGATCAGGGGAGCCACATCCAGTTTCCGGATCTGGCTTGCTGTCAACTTAACTCCCCCATGCCGTACATTAAAAACGCCCGTCCAAACTGGACGGGCGTCCGGTAAAGCTCCCGGAGAATTCAGGACCGTTTCATCCATCAACATCCATCGTTTCCAACCGTCCCTTACTTCACGGCCCCGATATCTACTTTGATCTTGTCGGTAAGTGCGATCGCGTTTCCCGAGTTGTAGCCCACGGCCTGGATGACAGGCACCGGAGAATTAGCCGATTTCA
>WSSedB1CaDRAFT_10000707_pt1 | contig 13805 bp, 11 predicted proteins | sample WetSurSB1Cattail_FD_9460 | JGI IMG/M metagenome (IMG submission 9460)
GTATGCCGCCGATTGCTGCAACTGAGCGTAGCGGCTTGTATTCCGTTCGCCAATGGTTCCGGCCAGCATGGTTACATCCGCCTTGAGACGTTCCGCGAGATGATGTTCCTCAACTGTCAGGAGAGGCAAGGAACCTGTATGGCTTTTCCCCGGCATTGACATCATAAAGCAGCCTCCCAGAGTAATCAGCCCGATCAGAACTCCACATCTCAACAGGAATAGCGGAAATTGTTTTTTGTCCGGAATAATCTTCATCAATACTCTCCCCCGCCCCTGTTCTAGCACAGTTTGTGAACATTAGGATTGCTTTTTCTGTGTACCATCTAACCCCAGTTCCCGGCCCAATTGCCAGGCCATTCGTGCCAGTAACAGCACGCCCATCAGCAATGCTCCCCACAACACCAGCTTCCGCCAGGTTGCTGCCGGAATTCCCGGTTGCAGCGCCTGCCGGCCACCCGATTCCTGCGATGCCCCGGCCAAGGCCGGAAGTGGTTTGATCCGTTGCAGCTCCCAGGTTGCAAGGCCTTGCTCAAGACCATCATCCCGCAGGGAATCAAGTCCGGTGCGGGCGCTGCCGTATGCCAGAAAAAACGGAGACTCACCTCGTGCGGCGAAGACCAGCCGATGGGGTTGCCAGCTCACCTCCAGCCGAGGCAAGCTGCTCCCCAGGCCGCCACCAGGCTGCCGGATACGGATCAGCCACCGGTCATCCGAAGTGGGCGCAATCTCCAGCGGGACACTTTCCACCACGCCCGAATCCCGGCGCAAGCGGTAGAACGTGCCGGAGCCCCGTTCGATCCAGGGGCTTTTGTCGTCAGGGCGCGACAGAAAGCTGACCCGGACCAAACTGTTTTCGTCCGGAAAAACAAGGCGCAGGCGGTCAATTGGCAGGTGACCGCTGGTTCGCGCCAGATACTCGCCATTTCTTCCCCTGACCGGTGTGATTATAACCTCCTTCTTTTCACGTCCTTGCGTTGCCGGGAGCGGTTCGAGCCGCGCCGTTACCGATTCCACATGCGGAACACCCTGTTCCGGGCTGATCGTGAGCCGGAAATAGCGGGCCCTGATGGCGGGAAACTCGATCCGGTCCCTGCCGACTTGCTGCTCTCCCGCGGACAAGGTGGCTACAACCCCGGATGCGTGCGAATGCCACTGCTGCAGATCATCGCTGGATTCCACCTGCAATGTGCCCACATACCCTTTTGAGCCGGGTGTAAGGAAAAGATCGAAGCCGGTGACTGGCTGATCAAGTGTGCCGGCATCCACAATATAGCCGGCAACCCGGCCTCCCGTTGCCGCACCTTGAGCAGTGTTGAGGTTGATAATGGCGCCATGCTCGTCAGTACGCACCCGCAGGGCGATGTTTCCCTGCTGTTGACGATCAAGACTGCTGAGCGGAAAAAGCGGAAGCTCACGCCCGGGCTGGGGTGTACGGACAGATTCCGTCGCAAGCAGGGCAAAAGGGACAATCTCGCCATGTCCATTGAACACGGCCACATCAGCCAGATCATGCTGCATGGACCAGAAGTAGACCTCTTGCGGAAGCGTCAATTCGTACAGGGCTCCGCTGCCGGAAAGCGTTAACGGCATCACCCTGGCGAAATCGCGCATGTTCGGCTGGTTATCGGCCAGGGCAGGAGCGAGTGGTAGAATCAGGAGCATCAGCAGGGGCAGAATGTGGCGAATTTTTACAAACCTGTCTCGCGCAAAGCACGCCAGGAACGCAAAGCAAAACCCAATGACAGAAAGACCTGGTGTCTTGCCCGAATTGTCTTGGAATCCATCGGAAGAGACTTTTGAACGTATCTGCATCCACCGGATCTCGGCGTGAAGTATGAGACAGCGGAAAGCATGCGCCGACAAGACCGTGAGATTCCTCAGCGGCAAACCGAACAAATGTGGATTGAGTCCCTTGCACCATCTGGTTACATTCAATGATATCCCCGGTTTCACGACGCATCTCCCTGTGCCGGCTTGGGCGGAACCGGCGAAAACCAGCCGATCAGCAGAATCAGCAGCCCGACTACTACAAAGGTAATGATACGCGCCAAACTGCCATGGCCCGCCAGATCCACCAGGAAAAGCTTTGCCACCACCACACCCAGAAGTCCGGCGCCGGCCATCCAGATGTGGCGCAGTTCCCGGCGGGTAGCCACGGTCATGATTGCCAGGGCCAGCAGGCTCCAGCAGATGGAAAGCACGGCCTGCACCGTCAACGAAGCGAACAGATCGTGGGGAGTGAAGGGCACTCCACACCAATGGTGGATGGAGCGCAGGAGGATGGCGTTCAACCAGACAAAGAGTGTTGACGCCAGAAAGATGTTGGCCTCTCGCTGAGGAAATCCTTGGGACAGCTCCAGGAGCGAGCCCTGAATGGCGCGATACCAGCAGACCAGGCTTACCAGCACCAGCAACGTGACGCCATCCAGGGGATTCAGTAGCGGCAGGTAGGGAAGTGGAGCGGGATTGCCGGCCTGTGTCAGGTTGGCGTACAGCAGCCAGAGCCAGGATGCCATTGCCAGTGGCGCGGAGCCAAGTCCCAGATAGGTGGCCAGATTTCCTTCCACCGGCCAGGGAGCAGAGGCTCCACGGCGGGCAATCAGCAGCACCATCAGGGCCGGAACAGTTCCCCAGGCGCACAAAGCCCAGGTTTCCATGCCCGGCAGATGCTGCGAAATGCGGCCGGACAACTCTCCGGCAGCCAACAGGGCCATCAGCCACCATGGCGCGGCATGAGCAATTGCCGGAAGACGCGGCTGGCGGCTACGGTTACCATGCAGCACCAGATACCATGCCGCAAGGGCCAGCGGCCAGCCAAACCAGCCGCCATGCAGGGAAGGCATCCTGACGCCGTCCACCTGTTGCAGCACGGCAAAACCGGCCAAGGCAGGCAAAAGTCCCAGCGACGGCCACTCCAACATCCGCCAGTCAAGCCGGTTCCTCAAGAGGTTGCAAACACAACAGGAGACAGCCACGAATACCATGGACGCCCCGAAAATCGAATCGCTCGGCATATGCGCAGCCACCTCTACCAAACCGGCAGCAAACCACCAGAGCATACCCCAGCCAAATAACAGCGGTTCGGCAAATCGCTCAGAGGCTTCAAGGAACCTTTTGCCGCGACCAAGCAGCCAGGAGCTCAGGAGCGCGGCGCCGCTAATCAGCAGACAACCTATGTAGAAGCTGTTCAGCACCGGCCAGTCACCACTGCGCAGGCCGACATCACTCAAGAACAACACACCAGATCCGATCATCAGCAGATAACCGAAAGCACGGGCCAGACGTCGCTCCTGTCGCAGACCGACCCAGACCATGGCTGCTCCCTCGATGCTCCAGGCAGCCGAAGTCCAGCGCCCCTCGAAAGCCAGAGGAATGGCCAGAGAGGCAAAGACCGTCCCCAGCGCCAGGAATGCCTCGGCCAGACTGCGCATGCGCTCCGGCTGACTGCGGAACGACCTGCCCGCAAGGATGATGTAGAAAACACCTGCGGCAAGTGCGCTCCAGGCCAAACCATACTCCCACTGCCTCACCAGAGCAGACTGCAAGGCAAAAGCAAGGATCGGAGTCCCGAATACCAGGGTACAATCGATAAAGGCGTCCGCCTCCGTTTGCTGCTGGCGGGCATAAAGTACCGGCAAGGCGGCGTATATCAGGAAAAACAGTACCAGAAACGGCTCCACATTGAAGAAATACTCAGGCTGGTAGAAGCGGGCGCCCCACAGAACGCTGACGATGAAAGTGCAGACAAAACCGAGCAGGTTCAGTTCGCGCCAGACACGCAGGCGGGCAATGGCAAGAATGCCGCAGTTGAGCACGGCGTAGTAGCCGAACAACAGGGCCGGGTTGTCGCTGCCGATTCCGGCCAGTTCCGGCGCCAGAAAGCCGCCCGCGCTTCCCATGACAGCCAGGGCGCGGGAATTCTGTAACACCGCCAGGACGGCGGACAGGGCACAGGTAGTTACCAGCAGCACGAAACCCAGGCCGATGGGAATCAGATGATAGAGATGCAGGGCAGCGTAGGTGGTCAGGTAGAGGATTCCGATCCCGCCCCCCTGGATTACCTGGGCATAGGCCGGCCGTTTCTCCCGCAGCCTCCAGCCGGTGGCCAGCAGGGCGCAGCCCCCCAGCGCGGCTCCAGTCAGGCGCAGTTCGACGGGGAACAGACCATGCTGGGCAGCATACTTCACCAAGAAGGAAACTCCGAAGAACAGGATCAATACTCCCACCTTGACCAACAGGTTTTCACCGCTGAAAAGGTTGCGGATTGCGGTTTCCATGGCCGACGGTGCACTGGACGCGACCGGTCCGGATGGAAACTCGAAATCAGGCTCCGGAGAGCAATCTTTCGTCTTTACGGGCAAAACATCACGTATGACGGGAGGCGGAGCCATTTCCGCGCATGTCCTGGATGGCCTCAACTCTCGCGGAGACACAAACACAGGCTCCGCATCCTCTGCTTCCGGCGGTTGCACAACCACATCCGGCGCCGCATCCTCGGGCGCCTCCTTCATGTGCTCGGAGAACTTCTTTCGCAACCAGCCCAGTTCCGACTGCTGCTTGTCCAGCAAGCGCCGCAGATCAAGCGTTTCACAGCAGAGCCAGCCGATCAGGGCTCCGGGAACAGCGCCGCCAAATCCAAATATCGCTCCGCCGAGTAAGGCTCCAATTACAATACACACTATCATCATGGCTATCTCCCGGAAGTCAGGCTGTTCAAAACCTCGTAAATGCTGCTGGCGGGGACACGAGGAGCAGCCTCGGATTGGGCAATGGTGCTGGCCTGATAGCGCACGGCCTTTTTCGAGGCGCCCACGGTAAAGACAGCCAGCGTCGTCAAAGCGATCAGGGGGATGATGGTAATTGAGAGTTTGTGGATATTGGATTTCATGACGGCCTCCCTGCTGCGTTTGTTCGTACCATATCAAACGTATTACAGGGAGCGTGCCAGAGAGAAATAGCTTGCGTATGACTTTGAAATTACAGGAAATACGGATCTTATACAGGCATATGGCTCGAAAGTCCGTCGCAAATACCATGCATTTTACGTACACTAACAAATCATTATATGCACACGCACATCAACCAACTTGCACACAAAACAGAGGGAGACCCCTCGCTAACAGCGAAAGATCTCCCTTCATCATCCAGACCCGAAATGTGATGCAACAAGACATTGCAACCGCCACTTCCTTTACCTCCTGATATCAACCGTGGTCATCAACCCTTCCGGGGTGAAGCTCAATCTGGCATTGACCCGCTCCAACGAGTTGACCAGCTTCAGGGTTGCCGAGCTTTGATCTGCTGATTCCGGCTGGCGGGGACGGTAACGGTTACCATGCACCGAGCAGGTCACAGCGCCGTTTTTGGGATCGACAAAATAGTGTCCGCCCGAGGGACAGTAAGGTGTGTAACCACGCAGCGCGCTGGTGTCATCGGCAAAGCGGTCAGCCGAAATACCCAGATTCTTCAGCAGGATCGCAGCCAGCGGGAGATTTTTGTGGCAGGCATGGCGTACTTCCTCCTGATATCCCAGATTGACCACGTCCTCCAGCTGCTTGAAGGCCGAACGGTAGAGCGACATCTCCATATTGCCTTCCTGCCTGACCGCTTTCGCGCCGCTTCCCTTGGCCGACGCATCCATCAGGTCGGTGACGATATCCCGCCGGGAGGCGATCACCAGCCGGTCATCGACCACGGCGGAATAGAGACGCAGCTTGACGACCCAGAGGGTGAAGTTGGCCACATACAGCGGCTTGCCGTGATGATTATCCAGGGAGTAGGTCTCGACGGATAACTCATCATCACGGGAATGACTGGGGCCAATGGCACTGAACAGGGACGGAATCGACTGTTCAGCCTTTTTGGGGTCGGTAACCTTTACGGCCAGATAGGTGGGCAGGTTGAGGGCCGAGCCCAAATAGCCGATCACCAGCGGCTCCAGGGAGGAGGAACGTCCAACTTCATGACCCAGCAATCCCATGGAATTACCACTGACACTGAAAAGCACCTGGCCGTCACAGAGATTGAGGGAAATTTCATCCCCCAGCCACGACAGATTGAGACGATTACGGTCGGCCAGCTTGCGCACCAGATCGGTCTGCTGCAACCATTCCGGCGCCATATGCCCGCGCAGCGACATGACAGTGCGCGGCAGCACGACACTCTCCGTGAGGTTGCCGGGCGTCCGGCCCGAAAAGGCAGCCAAGCCGTCATACCAGGAATTCTCGATCAGGGGCAGGATACAGGTCTGAATCCGGATATCCTTGCCCATCTTGATCCGGATGCCGATGGGATCGAAAAAGCGGGTCCAGTAACGATTGTAATTCTCCACAAAAGCGTTGTATTGCTCCGCCTCTTCGCTCGTAACCCGTTCCAGGGGCACCTCTCCCACCGGAGTCAGCAAGCCGGGACGATTATGCAGCGAGCAGTGAGGCGCACCGTTTTTACCGATCTCGTATGTGCCGTGATCCGGGCAGACCGGCGGATTTTTTCCCAGATAACCGCCGGCAACCAGCTCAGCCATGGTCGGCTCGCGCCTGTGCTCGGCCCTGAACCAGAGCCGGGCATTGGCCAGCAACGTCATGTTACCGGCACAGCGCATGCGACGGGCCTCACCGATCTTCCAGCGCGGTCCCACCAGATTGCGGATATGGGCATCGGACAGGTAGATGAAGATATCCTCCTCATCGGAGTTCTGGGGAAATATGGTGCGCATGTAACGGAAGTCATCGGCCTGGGACAGCGCGGGGAGCCGGCGAGCACGGACTGCAACGATCCGCGCCAGGGCTTCCCTGCTGGTGGAGACTACCGCCACGTTATCCAGGAACAGGGTATGGGAGGAAATACTCCGGTCGGGAGAGACCACGGTCATGCCCTGGAACCCCTCCAGGGTGAAACTGGAGCTAACCGCGCCATGGCTGGCTACCGCTTCGGCGTAGCGTTTTTCCAGCTGTTTGCGGAAACGTTTTTCGTTCTTCAGAGAAAAAAGCACGGTAAAGGCGGTACCTTCCTTGAGAAACGGGTCGCTGCCGGTAAAAGCCATATCCGCGACCACCCGATCTCCGAACCAGCGGGTCAGCTGGCTGTTCTCCAGACAGAGTTGACTGCTGATCTTCTGTCTCACCTTGAAATCGCGGGCGCTGCTTTCCACCTGGTGCAGCAGATTGCCGCCCCACTCGTCCATCAGATCGGCCAGCTCGATCTGCTTGTTGATATCACTAAAAAAAACGGCATATTGGTCTTGCGGCATGACGGTAGCCAGGGGGGGCAGTTGGGGCATCCTCCCCTTGAGCATCTCGCGAAAAGGATGCGACTTGACCGTGGGGCCGCTCAAACTGGCCAGCGCCACACCCTTATCCGGTGTTTTCGTATCTGATGAACGCCCCCCCCCCAAAAGCTCCAGTTGCAGCGTCTCCTGGATAGCTGCCGCCCCGGTAAAAACGCTGTAGAGATCGGGCGGTTCACGGCGAGAACGCCATGATGATTCATGCAGCTCCGACGACAAACCGTAACGCGGAGCAATGGCCAGATCCCAGTAGTGGCTGAACGAATCTTCTCCCTCGGGATCGGAAGCCAGAAAAGACCACTGTTGCTGGCGCGCCCATTCGCTACGCACATCCGGCGCGGCGACATCGGCTCCGGGCAGCGTCAGAGCCAGCTTGAGCAGCGGCTTGAGTTGCCCTTCAGGAGACCGGCTCATAACGCTCAGACGGGCTGGACCGGGGTGACTGAAACGACCGGTAATGGTAATCGTCCGGGCTGCAGGTGTAGCCGCAGTTTTGGAGTCGCCTTCATCCTCGTCGCTGGACTCACTCTCGGTGGATATTGCATTCAGCAGAAATATATCTCCCGCTTCCGCCTGCACCGGCAAAACCAGCCTCCCTTGGGGCGCACCAGCGGGAAGTGGCGTCACAATCCGGAAATAACCCTCCGTGCCGCTTTTGTGCACTTGCGGCGTCACGGTCTGAAGCTGTGGCCCGCCAGTGGTGATGGCCGCCAGAGCCGCCAGGGAAACAACCAACAGGGCAATGATGATCAATGGTACGATAGTCCGTCGTTTCATGTGCTCCTCCCTATTTCAGATTATCGCCTGGATCCCGTGATGATCGCAGGACGAAACGAGTGTAATGTCGGAGTCCATCGCCGCCTGTAACGCTCCAAGCCGCATGTGAAGAATGAACTTCGCCGTGTTGCTTCTCATGGCCGAAAACGCCCGGACTGAGGCTTTTAAAGCGAGAGAAGTCCGGAGAACATTACGGATTCAGATTATCGCAATAAGCCTTTTGCCGCGGCCGCAAAAACCGCATCACTCCCCTGCGCCACTTTCTCCAGCAACGAACGCGCCTGGTTGTTACCATACCGGTATCTACCCAGCAGTTGCATGGTCTTCATTTGAACCGCCCGGTCACTGTAAGCCAGGTTTTTTTCCAAAGCGCTCATCAGAAGCGGCAAAGACGCGACGCCCTTTCCATGCAGAGGAAGGCTGGATCCGGAACCATCAAGCATTATCAACAGCTGCATCCGTTCCACCGCCGTGCCATTTGTCAGCAACTCGACAAATCCGCCCACGAAACGTGCATCTCCAAAAAACAGACGGCTTCGCGACATGGCTGCAACGGTATCCAGATCTCCGGCCTCCAGGGACTGGCGCGCCAGTTCAAGTTTCTTCTCCTGCTCCTTCCGCTTCTCCTCTGCTGCCTGACGGGCTGCTTTATCGTCGATTTTCGACGCTGCGGAGATAGTCCTCCTGGGTGAGATATCAAACGCACTGCGCCCCAGGAATGCACCTCCCGCAACCAGCGGCGTTGCCACCGCACGGGGCAGAAGCGAGGCCGAAGTGGTCACGTAACGCCTCTCCCAATCAAGGTTTTTTGTCCACAACGTGTCGAGTGTATCACCCCAGGCATCGCCGGCAACCATGGCAGGATGAATCAGAAACATATCCAGCGATACCGCAGTCATGCCGACCGGAATGGCCAGGGGATAAAATATAGCCCGGCCCGGGTTTTCCTTGGGAATCATATTCCGCTCCACAAAGTTAAGCGCCGGAGTATTGTTGCGGTTAAACACGGCGCAACCACCGCAGACCAAAAGACTCAGGGAGATGACAAACAATATCAGGCGCCGCATGGCTGCCTCCTTATGAAATTAGAATTTTGTACCAAAAGCCGATCTGAAGGCCCAATCACCGGTGAACACCAGCGGCGTTGCCACCACCTTGGGAACAAACAGCATCATCTGACGCATATCCGACCCCTGCGGATCTTCCCATAGATATTCACTGGTATCCTTCCACGCCGGACCGGCGGCTCGCGCCGGCGTAACAACAGCCATATCGAGCACACCTGCAACCGTGCCGACCGGAATGGCAAGCGGCGCCGCAGCGATCCTAGCCGCGGTACTGTTGGTAATGGCGCTGTCCTGCATTGCATTGTCCAAGGAGTTCAGCACCAGGCGGTTGTTCCGGTCGGCAATGGCGCATCCTCCCGCCATGGCGCAACAAACAAGCAATGCGACAAAGAGATTTGTTCGAGGCTGAAACATAATGATTCCTTTCTTGTTGCTGGTGGTTTAACGCATCATCACGCCGGAGGCCAACGCGCGCAGAATGTTGCGGCGGGTGCGATGAAACGAGAGTGAATGGTGGCTATGCTCGCTGTTGATAAGTTTGATGGTGATGATGGAAACAACGAGAGCAATGAAGGGTACAACGGCGATTGCAAGTTTGATGATCGAGGTTTTCATGGCATCCTCCCTGCCGGTTTGTGTGTGTTTCACAAAACGTTTTACAGGGAGTGTGCCAAAAGAGTTACTTGTCGTGTAATACGTTGTTTACAAAAGACTTCTTTACAACAAAACTATTCCAAAGAGAACTATCTCAGAACGACAAGCATGCAATATTTGAACATTGATAAACAAAAAATACCTATGGGCTAACAACATGAAGACGTCAAATCCACCAGCGAAGCCAACGCATATTTTCCAGAAATCTGTTCCAAAAACGGTCGCCCCAAATCCCCGCGACCAGCCCTACTGCCAGGGCACAACCGCAGATCCAGAGCGGAGATTGCCAATGAATCCCCAACAATCCACCAAGCAGCGCACCACAAACAAAGTGAACCCAGAAACGCAGCCAGTCATAATTATGCTCAGCCATGACTCCAACCTTCCCAGCGTACCATTGCAAACATGTACTACGGAAAGAGCGTTATTTCTTCCCCAGGTAAGACTCGAGAGTCTCCGGTGAAAAACCGGACATCTTGTTGTTACCGATGATAATCAGCGGCACGCCGCGGCCGCCCAGATCCGCATGTCGCTGCTTGGCGCTGCTATCTTTTTCAATATCATAGGCCACAAAGGGAATGTTTCTGCTCCTCATGTAGGCTATTGCTTTTTTACAGTAACCGCACCATTCGGTGACATATATCTCCACCGTACCGTTGAAGCGCTCATCTTTGGAGGGCGCTGGTTGCGACGGCTTGGCTTCAGAGCGTTTATTGTTGCGTGACGACGGCTCCGATGTGGATTGCGGGGGAGGCGCGGAGTCAAAGCCGGTGTCGGAATAGACTTTGACTTTTTTACGCTTTTTGGAAACCGGAGGAGGATAATCCTTGAAGGTAATCACACCCTTATCGTCTACCCAGCGATACATCTCCGCCCAGGAAGAAGTAACCATCGGCAAAAGCGCCAGCAACACACCTGTCAGCAATATTCTCATAAACATGTTCCTCCTCCTGTCTGAGCATAAGGCAGCCTGCTCGTTTTCCGTATTGGACAAGTCAGGCTCTCCCTTTTTGGCGATAAAGCACATAGCCACCCCACACCAGCGATACCACCATAACAACAACTCCGCACCCGAAAAATATCCGGGCGATAAAATGGTCATACTGCATCATGCCAAGGTGAGTCAGGATGTTTTCCCAGTCATGATAATCCTCAACCTCGCTTCCGGTCACTCCGCCCAGCAGCATGAGCTGTCCGGCCCGCGCATCATCGATGTAGGGCGCGCAATCCATGAAACTCTGGCCGAGCCACCAGAGGCCGACACCCACGGCAAAGTGGTTGCCTTTTATGGCAAAAGAGACGGCAACGATCAATGGGATGAGCAACTGTCCCAACGTCCCGCCCAACACCTGAACAAATCGGCCAAACACCGAGAAAAAGATATGCCCGGCCTCGTGGAAGGGGAGATTGACCAAGTGCATGTATGATTCTGAAAACGCCTCGCCACTGACCGGTGTGAACATGAATTTCACCCCCCATAGCACAAGCCCAAGCCAAACAAGCATTCTGCCGCTCCGCACGACCGGGCTTTCCTCTCGGGGGATATCCGTCAACATATTTCTCAACAGATCGCCAATACGTACTTCTTCAGGTACGGCCATTGGCGCTGAATCCGCAGCCTGAAGTGCGGGAGCCGGGACACCATGCACTTTTGCGAAAATTACCCCGCACTGAAGACAAAGTTCCTGACCGTCAGGCTGTTCAAAACCGCATTTAGGACACACCATGGGGCACCTGTTGAATAAGAGATTAGAGCTCTTTGGCGGCAATCGGCACCTGATTGTTGTGGTTGCGATCAAAACACCACAACAAAGTAACAGCTATCACACCGCCGAGGAGCCCGAAAAAAAGATCGGATAACGTATCCGATACTCCAAGGTTCATCTTAGTTCCGAGTAAGGTATCCGAAAGGAATTCAAGGAACTCCCAGACTACGGCGGTGATGGCCGTAAGACCGAGCGACAAAAACATTTGTATGACTGGTGGAATACGACCAACCATCGCTTGAGCATAGCCAGTACCGGTGTAAAAGAAGTACGTGATTGCAACTCCACCAAAAAAATGGGTTGGCATATCGAGCCATGGGAAAAGAATGTATGCATAAAAACCCTTTGCGGCAACAGCATAGAAGACAAAAATGGTAAGTGGCGCCCAAGCTGCTTGCCTGAAAGTGCGTATGAGCCAATGCTTCATCTGCGATGTGTCCTCATAATCACAACCAAATGGGTTCATCCATGAACCATTGCGAAGAGAATACAGCGGCATTACCCACCCTGCCCCGCCAAGGCAATCTCCTTAAGCTGTTTCAGATCCAGCTTGCCGCTTCCCAGAATCGGCAGGCACTCCACCTCGATGTAGCAGTCGCGCCCTGGTTTCCACAGGTTGGGCAGAGCGCTTTCGAACATGTGGCGCTGAAGGGTTTCGGCATCGGTAGCCCCCTTGGCGTAGATCACCACCAGACGCTCGCCCTTTTTCTCGTCCGGCACAGCCGTGACCGCCAGAACCTGGCTCTGGCCGATGCGTCCGTGTAGTTCGTCCTCCACCACACCATGCGGCACCATCTCGCCGCCTATTTTGCTGAAACGGGAAAGACGATCGGTTATGCGGATAAAGCCGTCATCATCCATAACTCCGATATCGCCGGTAACATACCAGCCATCCCGCACCGCCTCGGCAGTCTTGTCGCTTCTGCCCAGATACCCCAGCATGACGTTCGGCCCTCTGACCAGCAGCAGACCGGGCTGCCCCGGCTTGAGAATCGCTCCGCTGTCCGGATCCACAACGCGGATGGCTACTCCCGGAATGGGATGTCCCACGCTCCCTTCCTTGGAGCCATACTGACGGACACCGTCCAGCTCCACATCCGGCAAACTCAAAGTGATTACTGGTGACAGTTCGGTGGCGCCGTACCCTTCCAGAGGACGCACGCCGAACTTTTCCTGAAAGGAATCGGCCAGCTTGCTCTTGAGCTTCTCGGCCCCGGTCACCACCAAACGGAGCGTGGCAAAATCCTCTTTCTTGGCGCGGCGCAGATAGGCCAGCAAAAAGGTGGGGGTAGCCAGAAGTATGGTTGAGCGGTGCTCGCGCACCACCTGGGCGATTTTTTCACCATCCATGGGGTTACTGTGATAAGCGGCGGAGAAACCGCTGGTCAGTGGGAACCAGAGTGTGGCGGTGAAACCGAGCGAATGAAAAAACGGCAGGGCCGAACAGACGTTGTCGTTCAGAGTGACCCGGAAGACCATTCGCAACGCCTCGATGTTGGACATGATGTTGTGGTGGGTCAGCATGACCCCCTTGGGCTCACCGGTGCTGCCGGAAGAGAAGATCACCGTGGCCACATGGTCGGCATCGAATTCCTCCCGGCTGCAAAGCAGACGTGAGGGCAACAAACGCCCCCTGACCAGGGCCAGGAACCTGTCCATGGGAGAGATCGTAGACAGGATATCCTCAAGAAGGATCATCCCATCCAACCGCGGCAGAGAAGGAAGTTTCTCCAGAAATGCCTGCGAGGTGATGATGGTTTTGATGCCGCACTGCTCCACGGCCGAGCGGAAGGAGGCCTCCGAGGCGGTGTAGTTCAGGTTGACCGGAACACGCCCCATCAGTGACAGGGCAAGATTGGTCAGCACGCCACCCACCGAAGGCGGTAGCAGCACACCAACGTATTCAGCCTGGTGTTGCTCCCCTCGTTGCACAAAAGGCGATGCAAGCTTCCCCTCCAACCTCCCTGCCAGCGCCAGGGCTCCGGCCAGAGTATGGCCATAGGTCAATGTTTTTCCGGAAGTGTCGGCTACGGCCTGGCGTCTCCAGCTCCGTTTGGCGGAGCGGACAAACTGTTCGCCCAGCGGCCTGCGGCCAGATTTGCGTGATTCGAACCAATCACAGGAAAGCTGCATTACAGCCTGACGCACCTCCAAAGCCGTGCTGGTGGCCGGCATGGGAGCGCCAAAGATGATGCTTACCCGATAAGGGGACAGGGCGGGCGGGCGGGAGAGCAACCTGCCGTGGGCGTAGCTGAG
>WSSedB1CaDRAFT_10000708_pt1 | contig 13804 bp, 14 predicted proteins | sample WetSurSB1Cattail_FD_9460 | JGI IMG/M metagenome (IMG submission 9460)
AGTACAGGTGTTGTAGTTAGCAACCAGTTTATGGCCAATATTAATATTTTAGGCAAAGCAGCATTTACGATGATGATTCCAGTTTTAGGAGGATATATTTCGTATTCAATTGCAGGAAAACCAGGGCTGGCACCAGGTATGGTACTTGGCTATTTATCTAATACCCCTATTGTAGCAGGGGGATCAGAAGTAAAGGCGGGTTTCTTAGGTGCATTGCTTTTGGGAATTGCTTCAGGCTACCTGGTTAAATGGATAAAAACATGGCATGTCAATCAGACAATAAAAACCATCTTGCCAATTATGATTATACCTACCGTTACAATTATATCGTTGGGCTTAATTTATATCTATATTATAGCTATACCAATGGCATTGTTAATGGGATTTATCACAGATACAATGCGCAATTTAAGTGGTAGTAGTATAATAATATTAGGTGCCTTTATTGGCTTATTTGGAGAAATAGACTATGGTGGACCAATTACAAAATCTGTTGCTATGTTTTGTCTGGCTCTTCTTAGTGAGGGTGTATATGAGCCAAACGGTATTTTTAGAATTGCAGTAGCGGTTCCGCCTATTGGTGTTTTTTTAGCTACACGTATCTTTAGAAATAAGTTTAATGATGCAGATCGTAATATGGCGATGGCAGCAGGCCTTATGGGATGTATCGGGATTACAGAAGGAACTATACCGTTTGTTGTTGCTGATTTTAAACGGGTACTTCCTTCAACCATGATTGGTACAGCCGTTGGGTGTATTATTGGAGCTATTGGTGGAGTAAAATGCTATGTTCCACATGGAGGATTTATTGTATTGCCTGTAGTTGATGAGAAGTTGTGGTTTATTGCGGGTATTTTGGGTGGAGCATTTGTAGTGGCAATGATGCTTGGTTTATTAAAGTCTAATTTGGAAGAAGTCAAAATAAAATAGAGCTGGGAGAATGTCAAATGAAACAAGAAATATTAAAGTTTATTGAAGAAAATAAAATTATTGCTATTTGCCGTGGTACGTATGGTGACGATTTAATAAAATTAGTTGATGCATTATATAAAGGCGGCATAAAGCTGGTAGAAGTAACTTTTGATCAAAATGATCCGGATTGTATATACAAAACTTCAACTGCAATTAAATTTTTACATGATAAATTTGGTTCGGATATAGGAATTGGTGTAGGTACAGTAGTGAAGATCGAGCAGGTAATTGCTGCTGAAAAAGCTGGCGCACAATATATAATATCGCCTAATGTTAATACAGATATCATTAAACTTACGAATAAATTCGATATGGTATCTATTCCTGGGGCTATGACTGCATCTGAAATTTTATCAGCTCATTTTGCGGGTGCTGATTTTGTTAAAATTTTTCCGGCAGGGACGTTAGGTCTAAACTATGCTAAAGATATTATGGGGCCGATTAATAACGTTAAACTTATTGCAACTGCTGGCATTACACCAGATAATATAGATGCCTTTTTTAAACTGGGTTTTGTTGGGGCAGGAATTAGCAGTTATTTAACAGATAAAAAGCTAATAGCAGAAGGTAAATTTGATGTTTTATGTAAACATGCAAAAGAATTAGTTCAAATCGTGAAAAATAATTCATAACGCTTCTATAATAAGAAATCGGCAGAGACATTTTCGTCTTTGCCGATTTTTTTATGCATGTCTTTATATAGAAGAATCTTTTTCCGGACCTGACTCAAGTTCGACGATTTCAATATTGTGTTCCCGCAGGCGATTGAGTTCTTCGCTGTCGGCACCTTTGCCGGTAACAATAACAGAAATTTTGTCGATGGAACCGCTTAAGAAGTTGTGCTCGCGGCCAATTTTTGCTGTAGCTGCAAGTACGTAGCATGGCCCCTGACAACGTTTCATCATCATTTCATTAACGGCTGTTTCCTGCAGGACAGAGGTTGTAATACCACCTTTTGTGCTGATGCCCCCGACTCCAATAAAGGCTTTGTCAGCAGTGATCTTCGTAAGCGTGTGGAGTGCAAACTCGCCTACCATCGACTGTTTGCGATTGTAGACCTCACCACCTGTCATGAGAAGCTCAACACGACTGTCTTTAGGATAACCGATAGCATTACCATTATTCGTCACAATAATGACGCGTTTATCTTTTATGTAATCTAATAGAAGCAAAGTTGTTGAACTGGAGTTCATAAAAACTGTATCGCCTTCTTCAATGAGGGAGGCGGCATATTTGGCAATTGCATGTTTTTGCGATACATTTTTTGGGGAAAGCGTTTCGGGTACGGGATCTTCTTCTTTTAAGGTGCCGCCAATAAGCTGTGCTCCGCCATGAAAGCGAATAACAAGATGCTGTTTTTCAAACATTTGAAGATCACGTCGAATTGTTGTGGGAGAGACGTCGAGTTCTTTTGCAATCGACTCGACATCAATGACATTGTGTTCTTTTAATACTTTCAAGATCGCTTGCTGGCGTTTGAAAACAACGCTTTTACTGTTTTTCATAGAACGTCGGTCCCCTCCATAGTGTAGTTGCAACAATAAATGTGCATAAGATAAATAATATGGCTGTTAACTATATTATACGTATAAATTAAAAAAAATGCAATAAAATGAGCATAAATTTTATAAAACGCAATAATTTATTAATTTTTATGCTTAAATTAAGACAATATACATAAAATTATAAAAAACAATGCTTAAAATGAAAATAAAACTTGAAATGAGCAAATACAAGCTGTATAATAAGAACATAAAGAAAATTTAAACAACAAACAGTCATAAAACTAAGTTTAAATGAACATTATGGAGGAAGTTATGAGCAAAGTTGACGAAATTACAAGAGAATCATGGATCTTAAGCACGTTTCCTGAATGGGGGAACTACCTCAATGAAGAAATCGAAGAAGAAGTCGTAGCACCAGGGACATTTGCAATGTGGTGGCTTGCTTGTACAGGTATTTGGATAAAATCAGAAGGCAGTGCAAATATTTGTATCGACTTCTGGTGTGGTACAGGTAAGCAGACCAAGAAAAAGAAAATGGACCCACAGCATCAGATGGCTCGTATGTGTGGTGGGCGCGCAATGCAGCCAAATCTTCGTGTAGCACCTTTTGTACTCGATCCATTCGGCATCCGTCAGATTGATGCCGTTCTCGCTACACATTACCATAACGATCATATCGATGTGAATGTTGCAGCAGCAGTTCTGCAGAACTGCTCAAAAGATGTTCCGTTTATCGGACCTAAATATTGTATTGAAAAATGGATAGAATGGGGTGTACCAAAAGAACGCTGCATCGAAGTAAAGCCGGGTGACAGTGTAAAAATAAAGGATGTTGAAATCATTGCACTTGAATCTTTTGACCGGACTGCACTTATCACGACACCACCAGACGGAGATCTCAAAGGCTGGCTGCCAAATGATATGGATGAAAAAGCCGTTAATTATCTTGTAAAAACACCTGGTGGTAATATTTATCATAGTGGAGATTCCCACTATTCCAACTACTATGCAAAGCATGGTAACGACTATCAGATTGATGTAGCGCTTGGTTCCTTCGGGGAAAACCCACGCGGCATCACGGACAAAATGACAGCTGTTGATATTCTTCGTATGGCAGAATCTCTTAAGACAAAAGTTGTCATCCCTTTCCATCATGATATCTGGTCGAACTTCCAGGCAGATCCGTCTGAAATTCTTGCACTCTATGAAATGCGCAAAAACCGCCTGCAGTACAATTTCAAACCGTTTATCTGGCAGGTTGGCGGCAAGTTTGTATTCCCGGCAGATAAGGACAAAGTGGAATATCATTATCCACGTGGATTCGCCGACTGCTTCAAAGCGGCAGANATCAATCTGCCGTACACAAGCTTTTTATAAGATTAAAAGAAAAGGCAAAGTGGTGAAAATCAATGTTTAAGGAACTTGTTGAAAAGAAAAGATATTCTTTCCATAAAGGTTTTGCTACCTGGCAGGAAGCAGTCCGTGCTGCCTGCCAGCCGCTTCTGGCGGACGGAACTATTGAAAAGGAATATCCCGAAGCAATCATTGCAAAGGTTGAAGAACTTGGCCCATATATCGTTATCGCACCGGACATTTGTATTCCACATGCACAGGAAGGTGTTGGAGTAAACGATACTGCAGTGTGTTTTATGAAGACAGAGGAACCCGTACATTTTAGTGAGGATGGCGAGCACGATGCACGTCTCTTCTTCGTACTGGCCTCGACAAATAATGAGATCCATCTGCAAAATCTTTGTGAAATGTCAGAAGAGCTTTCTGATGAAGATTTTGTGGCAAGGCTTCTTCAGGCAAAGAATGCCGAAGATTTAAAGAAACTTGAATAAGTTTGTCCATCGATGTATAAAACAAAATAATAAGGGGGAACCATTCACATGGAATTTTTAATGCCAATTTGGGAGTTTTTCCAAAACAACATTTTAACAAAACCTCAGTTCTTTATCGGTTTTATCGTATTTGTCGGTTATATACTATTGCAGAAGCCAATTTATGAAGCTATTGCGGGTTTTATAAAGGCCGTCGTTGGTTATATGATTTTGAATGTAGCATCTGGCGGCTTGGTTGGAAATTTCCGTCCGGTACTTGCGGGCCTTAAGGATCGTTTTGATCTAACTGCAGCTGTAATTGATCCGTATTTTGGTCAGGCAGCAGCGCAGGCTTCGGTAGAAAATATCGGTCGGTCATTTTCAATGATGATGGTTGTACTGCTCATCGCATTTACGATGAATATTTTACTGGTATTATTTCGCCGTTATACAAAAATTCGTACACTCTTCATTACGGGTCATATTATGGTGCAACAGTCCTCAACAGCGCTTTGGCTCGTTATTTTCTGCTTTCCGCAGCTGCAGGATCTCGGTGTTGTCTGTATGCTGGGGGTACTTCTTGGTACGTATTGGGCAGTTGCCTCAAATCTCACAGTTGAACCTTGTCAAAAGCTCACGGATGGTGGGGGATTTGCAATCGGTCATCAACAAATGTTTGGTGTTTGGATTGTTTCAAAGATTGCTAAAAAAATTGGTAATCGTGAAAAATCCCTTGAAAACTTAAAGCTTCCGGGCTTTCTCTCCATTTTTAACGAAAATGTTGTTGCAACAGGTATTCTCATGTTTATCTTCTTCGGTATCATTATCACAATACTTGGACCGGATCTTATGCACAATATTGATAAAGGATTCAGTAAGGACCAGAGTTTCCTTTTCTATATTCTTGAAAAATCCTTGAACTTTGCAGTTTATCTTACAATTCTGCAGGTTGGTGTTCGTATGTTTGTATCGGAACTTACGAATTCCTTTCAGGGGATTTCCAATAAGATTTTACCAGGCTCCATGCCTGCAGTCGATTGTGCTGCAACCTATGGCTTTGGTCATCCGAATGCTGTAACATTTGGGTTCCTCTTTGGTGCTTTTGGTCAGTTTCTTGCGATTCTAGGGCTTGTTGTATTCCAAAGTCCAATTCTCGTAATCAGCGGATTCGTACCGCTTTTCTTTGATAATGCAACGTTTGCTGTATTTGCTAATCGTCTCGGTGGCTTGCGTGCAGCAGCAATCATCCCGTTTTTCTCTGGGATTATCCAGGTTCTCGGCGGTGGTTTTGCCGCCTACTACTTTACAACGGGTAACTTTGGGGGGTGGCATGGCAACTTTGACTGGGATACACTCTGGCCTTTAATCGGTGTAATCATGAATAACATCCAGTATGTTGGTGTCGCAATCGTTATTGTCCTGCTGCTTGCTATTCCGCAGATTGTTTATTACAAAAATAAGGATACGTACTTCCTTATTGCTGAAGACTATGAAGCGTATAAAGAACTCATGGCAAAAAAACAGGGGAAATCTGTTGAAGACGTTGTCATTGAGTAAAAAAGAAAGTATGATATGAAAATACAGTTGGAATATTGCGAAAATAAGAGGAGTGTTTGACTATGTTAAAAGTTATCGCAGCCTGTGGCAGCGGGATGGGCTCTTCCCAGCTCATCAAAATGAAATTGGAAAAGGTGTTTAAGGCGCTAAATATTGAAGCGAGTATCTACCATACCAATATTGGTGATGCAAAATCGCAGGCAAACAACTATGATGTCGTTGTCTGCTCCGAATCTCTTGTCGGTACTTTTGCAAATGCAGGGAAAAACATTAAGGTTATAGGTCTTAAAAATCTTTTATCCGAAAAAGAAATTACGGAAAAAGTAACAGCACAGATTGTAAACGCATAATGCAAAGAAGCTTGCGGGGGAGATAATCCCCCGGCAAGCTACTATTTTTTTAGGTAACAGAAAAATGTAATAAATACTCAAACGGGAGAGATTATAATGAAGATAGAAAAAAAACTTTTAACGAAACTTTTTCGTTGCTATGCAACAAGCAGCACGGTCATTGACGGAGAAAAGAAAATTCTTTTTGCGACAGAAGGACAGGGCGCTGCCTATATGTATTCCGGATCAGACTTTAAACAGTCTACAATCTGGGATGGCCCGGGTGGTACAATGTCAATGATTCAGGTACCAGGGAAAAACGGCGACTTTCTTGCTGTACAGAACTTTTTCCCGACATTTGATTCGAAGCAAGCAACCATTGTCTGGGCACATCCATTACCGGATAATAAGTGGGAAGTAAAAACGATTTTGCACCTCCCGTATGTACATCGGTTTGATATTCTTACAGGTGCGGATGGAACGAACTACTTTATTGGCTGTACGCTTTGTACAAGCAAAACAGACAAAGATGATTGGTCCGACCCTGGTAAAATTTATGTTGGTGAACTACCAGAAGATCTCACGCAGCCTATTGAGCTCAAAGTGATCAAGGAAAACATGCTGAAGAACCATGGCTATAGTCGTGCAACCTGGGATGGCCGTATGGCGGGTATGGTAACGTGTGAAAACGGTGTATTCGCGGTAACACCACCAGTAAAGCAAGGCTTTGACTGGTCCATTGAAACGATCAATGAAATTCCGACAAGCGATATTGCAGTCGGTGATATCGATGGAGATGGTACGGATGAACTTGTTACAATTGAACCGTTCCATGGTAATAAATTCGTTATTCGTCACAAGACAGCAAATGGTTACGAAGAAGTTTATACGTATCCGGAACCAATGGAATTCGGTCATGTCGTATGGTTTGGTAAGCTTCGCGGTGTGCCAACGATCATCGGTGGACAACGTCGTAATGTAAAAGATCTTTTCTATATTCAGTATCGTAATGGCAAATATATCAAAACAACGATTGCAACGGATATTGGACCGAGCAACGTGGCGGTCATCAATGAAAAAGACAGAGATATCATTATCTCTGCAGACCGTGAAGTCGGCGAAGCTGTACTCTATATTGTAACGGACTAAGGAGGAATCTGAATGCTGGAACAACTTAAACAGCAAGTATATGAAGCCAATATGCTGCTGCCAAGGCATAATCTTATAACATTTACCTGGGGTAATGTATCTGGTATTGATCGGGAAAAAGAACTTTTTGTCATCAAGCCGTCCGGTGTAGACTATGATAAGCTGCGTCCACAGGACATGGTTGTTGTTGATCTCGATGGCAGGAAGATCGAGGGGGATCTCAATCCATCATCGGATACAGAAACTCATCGTAAGCTTTATAAGGAATTTAAAAATATTGGTGGTGTTGTACATACCCATTCGCGCTGGGCAACAATTTTTGCCCAGGCAGGTCAGGGAATCAATACCTATGGTACGACGCAGGCAGATTATTTTTATGGTGAAGTACCCTGCACGCGTGATATGACAGCAGAAGAGATTAAAATGGACTATGAATACAACACGGGTGTGGTTATCGTTGAGCGCTTTGGTGACATCAATCCGGATTATGTTCCGGCAGTTCTTGTCAAAAATCATGGACCATTTGCATGGGGAACCGATGCGTTTAATGCTGTGCACAATGCGGTTGTACTCGAAGAAATTGCCATGATGGACTTCCACACACAGCTGCTAACAGGCAATCGTGAAGCGATGCCGCAGGTTCTTCTGGATAAGCACTTTATGCGTAAGCACGGCCCCAATGCATATTATGGACAGAAAAAGTAAATGTAAACAAATTGTTGCTGACCCATGACAGAGTAGGCCGCGGCACGAAATGAATTAGTGATCTCAAGGGCCTATGTATAAATTGATGCAAATCATTGTTATGCAGCAGGCCTTTGTTTTCGTACGAGAGGTGTCAATTAAATGAAAAACTATGTACTTGGACTTTATGAAAAAGCTATGCCAGCAAATCTTAGCTGGGCAGAAAAGCTTGCAGCGGCGAAAAAATCCGGTTTTGATTTTGTAGAAATGAGCATTGATGAAACCGAAGAAAAGCTTGCGCGTCTTGATATGAGTAAAGCGGATCGCTCTGCGATCCGTGATGCTATGCAGGCAGTTAGACTGCCTATCCGCTCGATTTGTCTGAGTGGTCATCGTAAATATTCACTGGGAAATCCGGATAGGGCTGTACGCCAGCGCGGTCTTGAAATCATGCAAAAAGCGGTTCATCTGGCGGCTGATCTTGGTATACGAATTATCCAGCTGGCCGGATACGACGTCTACTATGAAAAAGGAAATGGCGAAACAAAGGAATTTTTTACAGAAAACATTGCAAAAGCTGCTCTTATGGCGGCCAAAGAAGGTATCGTGCTTGGCTTTGAAACGATGGAAACTCCTTTTATGGATACGGTGACAAAGGCAATGAGCTATGTAAGCAAAGTTAACTCACCTTATCTTGGTGTCTATCCGGACTCCGGCAATATCACAAATGCTTCTCTGATTTATGGCACAAACCTCGTACAGGATATAAAAAATGGGACGGGTCATATGGTAGCGGTTCATCTCAAAGAATCGCAGCCGGGAAAATATCGTGAGATTCCTTTTGGTGATGGACATGTGGATTTTGCCACAATCATTTCTACTGCCTGGGAAATTGGTGTGCGTCGCTATGTCGCTGAGTTTTGGTATGTTGGACAGGACGACTGGCAGACGGCACTTGTGCAGGCAAATGACTTTCATCGTAAATTCTTTCAGTGTATTAGGGATAGTGAAACAAAAGAATAAGATTTGATTAAGAAATCATAAGCACAAAAACAGGTCAGCCTGTGATTTTTGTGATAACATAGTGATGCAGATGTATTCAGTTGATATAAAAAAACTGAAATAAAGGAGACAGATCACATGATAAAAACGAAAGCAGCTTTATTTAAAAATGTTGCAGCAACCGAAACAGCGGCTTCACTCAAGGGGAAAATTCTCTTACTGATCTTGCCCTTCATCATTGTAGGTCTTGTTATACTGACAGGTGTATCTTATAAGTTTGTTGACTCGGTACTGCAGGAAGAAATTTTAAAAAGTTCTGATGAAAGAACTGTGGAAGTTGCTGATAATATTAACAGCTGGCTTGATGCAAGGCTTTTGGAAGTACAGACGGCTGCAACAAATCCGTCTGCGCGCAATGCCATCGCCGATCCGACAGCAGCAACAAAGAACAACGTCTATCGTTTGCAGCTCATGCAAAAACTGTATCCGAATGTTTATGACAGCGTGAGCTGGGGCTATTTTGATAATTCCGGTGTTCTTTGGGGACAGGCAGAAAGCGGTGCAAAGCCAATGACGGTTGGCGATAAGGACTGGTATAAAGAAACCAATGAAGGGAAACAAAGAAGCCTTCATGTCTTCTCCTGTTGTTTCACAAGCTACGGGAAAGACCATTGTAAATGCTATTGCGCTTATCAAGGATGACTTCGAATAAAAATAGCGGCATGATTCTGGCAGCAATCTATGTACAGGCACTTGCTGATAAGGTAGAAAAACTGAGAATTGGTGAAAAAGGCTATAGTATACTTGTTTCACAAGATGGAACCTATATTTACCATCCGGATAAAGACAGTATCATGAAAAAGAAAATCAGTGAAGCTGATGATAAGGAAATCAGCAGCCTTGGAACAAAAATGCTTGCTGGTGAAAGCGGCATACAGCGCTATACGACAAAAGAAGGCACTAATAAAATTGCCTTTTATCAGCCTATCAGGACAACAGGCTGGAGTGTAGCGACAATCGCTGATGAGGCAGAGCTTTTTGCCCCGGCAGCACGAATTCTCAAGATTATGGCGGGAATATCTGTTGTTATGATTTTGATTATAATGTTTGGCATTGTATTTGTTATAAATAAGCTTATGCAGCCGCTTCAGGTTATGCTGGCATCTGTGCGTGAGATGGCAAAGGGAGACTTCCGCGATAAGCCAATATGTGTTGACACGAAGGATGAGCTTGGTGTACTTGCAGAGGCATTGCGAAATATGCGGGGAGAAGTTCATTCACTAATGAGTTCAGTAAATGAAACTACGCAGACACTTGCTGCTGCATCCGAAGAAATGAATGCAACATCAGAGCAGTCTTCACAAGCTTCGGCACAGGTTGCTACGTCGATCACAGAGGTTGCACAGGGCATGGGCAAGCAGCTTGAAGCGGTAGATGGAGCGACGCATGCGATTGAAGAACTCTCATCGAATATCCGTGCTGTATCAACCAAGGCAGAAGCAGTTGCCGCAAAAAGCACAGAAGCCTCGGATGCAGCAAAGGGCGGTGGTCAGGAACTTGAAAAAGCTATTGAACAGATGCAGCGGATTGAGACATCAACGGCACACTCGGCACAGGTTGTTACAACGCTCGGAGAAAAATCAAAAGAAATTGGTCAGATCGTTGATACAATCTCTGGCATTGCCGGACAGACAAATCTTCTGGCACTTAATGCAGCTATTGAAGCAGCTCGTGCTGGTGAGCAAGGACGGGGTTTTGCCGTAGTCGCTGAGGAAGTTCGTAAGCTCGCAGAAAACTCGCAGGAAGCTGCACAGCAGATAGCAGATCTCATTGCGCAGATTCAAACGGATACACAGAATGCAGTGCTGAGTATGCAGGATGGCAGCCAGCAGGTAAAGACAGGAACCGAAGCAGTCGTTTCTACGGGTGATGCTTTTCGCCGTATTATTGACTTTGTTCAGGAAGTATCAGGACAAGTACATGGTATGTCGAAAGCTATTGGGCAGATGGCAGCAAGTAGTCAAACAATCGTCAGTCACGTAAAAAGTATTGACGGGCTGAGCAAGAAGGCCGCTGAACAATCAGAAACGGTATCCGCAGCAACAGAAGAACAGGCGGCATCCATTCAGGAAATCAGTAATGCAAGTCAGAGTCTTGCACAGATGGCAGAAAAACTTCAAAACGAAATCCGTAAATTTCAACTGTAAAACCGGATATCAAAAACACCGCATGAAGAAATTCATGCGGTGTCTTTGATTAGTGCACTTGAAAAATGAACAGTCTAACGAGGGCAAGTCCCAAGAGCAGATTCAGTGTGTAAAAATATTTCGTGGCTCGGGTGTGAAGAGTAAATTGGTGATTGATTTTGAATAGCGTTGATATAGGCACAGCAAGCAAGTGGGATTCAAATAATTGTTGAAAAGAGATTCGTTGACACTGGTAAACATCGTATAAAAGAAGGGCTATGCATAAAGTCAATAAAGCTGAGGCTGTGTATAATAAAATCTTGTATCAACTTTCATCAAAGGAAAATTTTTCGGCAAACGATCTTTTGTTATTTGGATAAAATTATTTTTTTCATAAAAGCGATGTGCCGCTAAGAATTTTTCGGTTGTTCCGAGATAAAGTTCATGCGTATTATGCTGTCCAGCCCAGGTAATGGCTGTTTTTAATAAAGACTTTGCTACACTGTAATTGCTGCCCCGATAAGCAGCGTTTACAAACATTTTTCGTAAAGCTGCTTGTTTATTTCCGATATCAATCAAACCAATTGTTCCTATAACACAATCCTTATGTAGCGCTATCCAGAAATTTCCGTTTCCTGTCTGATAAAAACTTGGTATATCACTCAGATCTGGCTGATCCTCTTTTTTTATAGGGATGTTAAACTCTTTTTGCTGTATACTGAGAATTAACTCAATAATCATCTCTTTATATTCTTTCGTATATTCTTTTATCATAAAGTTTTCCATTATACTGACCTCCTGGTATTGCAGCAGCCTATTTTTTAATTTCTTTGTATGACTTTATTGTTTTCCAATCCTGTTCAATGTTTGCACACATCCGTTTAAGTAAACGATCTGCGACGATTTGTTCATCGGGGCTGAATCCTTTAAAACAACTTCGAATGTTTTGATTTTCTTCCCGGATGATATAGCTATAAACCGTGTCAGCCTTGACTGAAGGAAAAAGGTGCCACATCCTTTTATCTTTGTTATCACGTTCTCTCAGCACGTAACCTTCTGCCATCAACTTCTGCACTGCCTTGGTTGTTGTTGCTTTGTCTACTTTAAGCGTATTTGACAGCTCCATCAAATTTATATTTGGACATTCACAAATACGAGTCAAAAAAACAAATTGTCCTCTTTGTAAGTTACATTCACGAAATTTAATATCGCTAATTGACTGGATACAGCGTGCTAACGTACCAACTTCTCTTAAAATTTCATTTTTTAGCATATGAATAAAAACCCTCCCTGTTTTTAGTTTACTATTCAACTAAAAGCAGTATATCTATTTTTGGTTGAATTGTCAACTACATTATTATGATGAATGGAGAGTTCACCATAAAATATCATCACCGCAATCTAAATAGAAAATAGTAAATCAGACATGTTCAGGACTTAATCTTGAAATGATAAAATGAAAGTTTTATAATTGTATAGTAATTAAATGTTTGGGGATAACTTTAGAGATATGGGAAGTCAAAGCAGCTTTGTTCGAAAGATAAGCGGATTAAAAAATTACTGTAAGAAAGGGATATTATTTTGAAAAAATTTTTCGGCAGTATCATCTTTTTAGTAATTTTAACAGTATGTTATTTTGTGCAAAAAAATTTTAATGTGAGTGAGCAAAAGGCTACAAGAATTGAACAGTCATCTGCACTTATGCCAAATAATTCTCCAGCTATTGCACCATCGGATACTTTCGTGGAAAAAAAAAGTACCTTTACATATAATGATCAAAAAATTCAATACTTGCTTATTTTTCCTGCTGAATACACGCAAACTAAAAATCAGTGGCCAATGATTTTATTTTTACATGGAAGTTCACTTCGTGGACAGGACTTAGATTTAGTAAAAAAATATGGACCAACCTGGGTTGCAGAACAACGCAAAGATTTTCCTTTTGTTGTTCTAGCACCACAATGTCCCGAGGGTGAAGATTGGATGAATAAGGCAGATCTTCTGGTTGCACTACTTGACGATGTTTCAAAAAAATATCGTATAGATCAAGACAGAGTTTACTTGACTGGAACAAGCAGAGGGGGGAATGGCACATGGTATCTGGCTTGTCAGCATCCGGAATGTTTTGCAGCGATAGCCCCGCTAGCCTCAAACCCAATAATTCCTGACATTTGGAATGAGCAGTTGATCTCTATGCCAATATGGGCTTTTCATGGTGAAAAAGATCCTATTCTTCCGTTGAAAAATGATGAGGCTATGATTCGTGCACTCCGTATGCACGGGGGGACACCTCGTTTTACGATACTGCCCGATCAAGGACATGAAATTGCTGGTGTATATAAAAACCATGAACTTTATGATTGGTTCCTTACAAATAGGCGGTAGCATTAACTGCTTTTTAATATTAAAAAATTTTCTATATTTTCTATTGATTAAATTTTAATTATCCTTTATACTAAAAAAAGAACTTGAAAGAGGAGTGACAACTGACAAGCTAAAGAATGGGAGGTACCACGATTGCATATACTTAAAACGAATATTACACAACAGGTTATTGAATATTTAAAAGAAAATATTGAAAACGGTACTTGGCCTGT
>WSSedB1CaDRAFT_10000709_pt1 | contig 13802 bp, 13 predicted proteins | sample WetSurSB1Cattail_FD_9460 | JGI IMG/M metagenome (IMG submission 9460)
CACAAGCAGGCCGGCATTCCACCATCGCTGTGAATAACTCACGAGTCAGCCTGTTGATAACTTTGATAACCCCCAGCTTCCGGAGGCTCTGACCACATTGCCCCATTTTGGGGCACAAAAAAACATAATAATATCAATAGAAGGCGTAACCTGCCGGAATCACGAGGGTGGGGAAAAGCCTAATGTTTTTGGTTGACTAGTTATAAACACCTGTTGATAAATACATAAATCGAAGGGGTAGTAGAACCCTAAAGTTTTCAGTTACCTTCGTCGTAAGAATATAAATCCATTAAGCTACTGGCCCTAACCTAAACTTCTCGACTTCTCAGAAAACCAGCGGCGCCTGTTCTCAGGACAGCCCCACAAGATGGTTCTTTTCCAGCAGGACAGTTGAAGATTCCCAAACCGGAATTCCGTGTTATAGCCTATAGTTAACTTAACATCTCCGAACCCCAAGTTAGTCCTTTTTCATCTCGTTCCTGAAAGACTTCCTTGGCTGCGAACATCCCGTTCAGGGCTGCCGGGAATCCAGCGTAGACAGCCATCTGGATGATAATTTCAACAACTTCCTGACGTGACAGGCCAACGTTGAGAGCGGCGTTGATATGGACCTTGAGTTGAGGCGTTGCCGTGCCCATTGCAGTGAGAGCCGCAACAGTAGCGATTTCTCGTGATCTCAGATCGAGTCCGGGACGACAGTAGATATCCCCAAATGGGAACTCAATCACATATTTGGCCAAGTCCGGAGCAATGTCTTTCAAGCTCTCGATAACTCTTTCTCCCTCTTCTCCATCGACTTCATTAAGTTTTTCTAGCCCTCTATCGTATTTGCCCTTGGACATTATGTTCAGCTTTTTCCCTGATAGCCACTGAAGAAATAATTATAGGCCACAGGCACTATACACGACACGCTGAAAAACGGTCGATTTTTGTAGACGCCACATATATTATCATCTCATGAGAATATTCAACGTCTACGTGGAGGGACGAACCCATGGATTATCTCCCGAACTTGACTGATAGAGTTGCCATTGTCACAGGAGGCGGAAAAGGAATCGGACGTGAAATAGCCCTCGGTTTGGCAGAAGCCGGGTGCAAGGTCATTGTCGCCGCCAGGACCGAGTCCGAGATTCAAAAGGTTGCCGATGAAATTGAGTCTCAAGGGGGACAAGCCATCGCCACGGTAACCGACCTAACACGAAACGACGACATAGAAAAATTGGTCGAGACCGCTGGCGCCAAGTTCGGCAGGATAGACATATTGATCAATAATGCTGCTCGAAGTTTCTTCAGACCTCTCCTGGATCTAAGGGAGGACGGTTTTGACAAAATCTTCGATACCAACGTGAAGGCTGTTTTTCTTTTGGGGAGAGCGTGCGCCAAAGTCATGATGAAACATGGCGGAGGCCGTATCGTAAATATTACTACGGTAGGGGCTGAGCGCGGGGGCATAATGATGGGCGCTTATCAGGCGAGCAAGGCGGCGTTAAAAATGCTGACCATGTGCATGGCTTGTGAGTGGGCCTCTCTTAACATCCTGGTCAATGCCGTTGGGCCTGGAATGACTCGCACTCATTTCAGTGAACCGATTTGGGCAGTCCCTGAAATTGAAAGACAGCTTGTCTCACGAATACCGATGGGCAGACTAGCTGAAACTGACGAAATAGTAGGCGCCGTATTATTCTTGTGTTCGGATGCCGCCAAGTTTATCACCGGGCAGAGTCTTTACGTTGACGGGGGCGCTCTGGCTAATACCTGAGATCCAGCACAATGGGCATCTTTGAGTAGGCGTTATTCTTGGGACCGTGCATCCGTGGAAAGGATAAAATGGTCAATGAAAATTATTACCAATGAACCAAATAGTCAGAGCAAAAATCCCGTTGTATGCTAATGCTTTGGATATACTCGTCGAGATATAGAAGAAGATTTCGTCAAAAACGGAAAATCACTAATCGCTGAAAAGAAACTGGGTAAATGTCAATGCGCATCGAAAAATCCTTCTGGAAAATGATGCCTCGGTGATGTCCACCGTGCAGTGGATAAAATCAAAAGCTGCGATCACGCATAACGGCCGCTCTTCCCGATTGAAGAGAATGTTTCGTAACTGACACGAAAGGAATCACTCATGAATATCGTCACACTGTTTGGAAGCCCCAGAAAGAAAGGGAACACCGCCACATTACTCGGCCTGGTCGAAGAAGCCCTTAAGGACCGGGGTCATCAGGTTGATCGCGTGGACGTGGCCAAACATAAAATCAATGGCTGCCTGGAATGCTACACCTGTCAGCATAAACCCGATGAGCCGGGATGCCCCCAGAAGGATGACGCACTGGGCATCTTCCAGCGCATGTTGGCCGCGGATCTGGTAATATACGCCTCTCCAATGTTTTGTTGGAGTTGGACATCACAGATAAAGCCTCTCATAGACAGGCATTTTTGTCTGGTCACTGACCTTGGGAAAGGGAAATATAAATCCCTTCTCGAAGGAAAGAAGCTTGCGCTCGTTGGAACTTGCGCCGGTCCCATGGAGGGCAACGGAAATCACCTCGTCGAACAATTCAACGCACTGGTGGATTACGCGAAAGCTCGGTCGATGGGCCAACTTTTCGTGCCTTTATGTACTACCCCGGAAGCAATGCCTGATATGGCTCGGCCCAAGATAGCTGAATTTGTCGATGCGATTGTAAAATGAACGGGGTATGCGCCATTATTCTTCCTGATCAAAATCAAGGACTGACAGGTTCAAGGGATTCGCTGATTCATCAATTATGAAGTCGAATGTGGTGTCCTCTTTTTGGGTAGCTTACCGGGCTATGGGGGGAGCAATAAGGCGTAGCGCCAAAAAAGCATGTGGCCTTTGGGCTGAAAATCTCTTCCACTTCAAAGACGTTTAGACCCTTCAGCGAGTTCTTTTAATCCATTTCGATCCATTATTTTTATTTTTGGGCCTACTACTTCCAGATGACCCTGTTTAACCATCTTTCCCAGTATTCGGGATAAAGTCTCCGGGATCGTGCCAAGCATTCCGGCCAGTTGTCCTTTCGCCATATCAAGAGACAATTCGGACCGATTTGATTCGGTTTCACTCAAATACAGCAGATAGGCGGCCAGCCTACCTGGAACCTCCTTCAGGGAAAGATCTTCCACCAAAGCGGCAAAACGTCTCAGACGCCGGGAAAGAACTCCCAGCATGTTCATGGCCAGCGATGGGTTCTTGCTAATAAGATCAGTAAAAGCTTTTCTGGGAAAAAAGATACAAACAGTATCCGCAAGCGCTTCGGCATGCGCCGGAAATTGACGCCCTTCAAAGACCGGGGCCTCTCCAAAAGGCTCCCCAGGCCCAAAGACATGAAGAATTTGCTCTTTCCCTTCGCTTGAAATCTTGAAGATTTTAATTCTTCCCTCTTTTACCACATAGAAACCGTTCCCTGGGTCTCCTTCATTAAATATTGAGCCTCCCTTTTTGAATGATTTTTCCAGGGAGATTGTGTTTAGGTCTTCTAACTGGCTATCAGGAAGACCCTCGAACAATGGAATCATGCGAAGAGCTTCGATAAGACTCAAAGCAGCCTCCTTAAGACAACATCATGAACTCGGTTTTTGATACAAAATTGCGCGGCTTTTTTTAAATTTACGATATGCAGGAACATTTTGCCAACATAAAGCTCTGAAACTATGAGATCCGCGCAGACTTGATTATAAGTCAAACTAATATAGACTATGACTCAAATTGATTGAACATTGATGGGAGATTATTCGTATGCGTTGGAGCCCAGCAGCCGAAGAAGCCATAGCCAAAACGCCATTTTTCATAAGAAGGCGGGTTAAGAAAAAAGTAGAACAGGAGGCTGAGAGGCAGAACGCCTCAGAAGTGACAATTGACCATGTCAGAATCTGCCAGCAAAATTTTCTGAAAAACATGGATGATGAAATAAAGGGCTTCCAAATTGAAAGCTGTTTTGGATCGAGTGGTTGCCCAAACAAAATTCCTCCCCGAGATGATCTGAAAGTAAGCCTCGAAACAAAATTAAAGTCCAGAGAACTCAAGACCTTCCTAAAATCTAAAGTTGGTGGTCCTCTGAAATTTCATCATGAATTCAGGGTTTCCGTGTCGGATTGCCCTAACGCCTGTTCCAGGCCCCAGGTAGCGGATCTTGGAATAATTGCGGCGGTAAAACCGGCCCTAACTGACGTGGAGTGTAGCCGGTGCGCCGCTTGCGCTGAGGTCTGCATTGAGAAAGCAATCACGATGAATGATCAGATGTGGTTACCCAAAATTGACATGGAAAAGTGTCTGTTCTGTGGACACTGCATCAGGACATGCCCCACAGGGACTCTTGTCCGGGGCAGGCAAAGATACCGCGTTATGGTAGGCGGTAAGCTCGGTAGACATCCCAGACTCGCTTCAGAGATACCAGGTCTTTTCTCGGAAAATGAAACTGCGCAACTCATTGATCATATTTTGGATTTCTACATGGCCCACAACAATAGAGGCGAGAGATTCGGAGAAATCGTAGAGCGTGTAGGCCTTCAGGAATTTCTCAAGACAGTCGTGGAGTTGTGACCTTCTTTATAATAAATTAATTTTTTCCCCTCAGTTTATCAAAAATCGACATATTTTTTTGTGGCCTTGACTTAAGTCAATGTCTATGGATCACCCAACCTCCATATTGTTTACAGATGCTTCAAGTAAATCGAATTCAAGTGTTTCCCGATTCAGTCGGAACCAATAAAACAGGAGGACAAAATGGCTGACAAGATGTTTTGCTACCAGTGTGAACAAACTGCGGGCGGTATCGGTTGCACCAGAGCTGGGGTATGCGGAAAATCCCCGGAAACTGCGGCGCTCCATGATCTCCTGACTCACGCTCTAAAAGGTATTGCCCTGTTTGCGGTCGAAGGTAGAAAGCTTGGCGTCGTGGATCATGCGGCCGATGTTTTCACCAACGAAGCTTTATTTGCAACTCTAACCAATGTCGATTTTGATGAGGACAGATTCCCTCCCCTGATTAAAAAAGCGGTGGAATACCGTGACGGTCTGAAGCAGAGAGTTAAAGCGGCAGGGGGAAAGGTTGATTTCACTGAAGACGCGGCTACGTTTAAGCCGGCTACAGATAAGCAAGGTATGATAGATCAGGGATTAACCAAAGGATTTAAGGCTGACTCGGACAATCAGGATATAGTGTCATTGAAACACACCTTGATCTTTGGGTTGAGAGGAGTGGCCGCCTATGCTGATCATGCCAGGATCCTCGGAAAAGAAAACGATGAAATTTACGCATTCGTGTCAGAAGCTCTAGCAGCGACACTGAATCACAACCTGAATCTTAATGACTGGGTAGGTCTGGTGCTAAAATGTGGTGAGATCAACCTGAAAACCATGGAACTCCTTGACGCGGCAAACACAGGGGTGTACGGCCACCCGGTTCCGACCAAAGTGCCTCTCGGACACAAGACCGGCAAGGCGATACTGGTATCAGGACACGACCTCAAGGACCTGGACGAAATACTCATGCAGTCGGAAGGCAAGGGCATTTATGTTTATACTCATGGAGAAATGCTGCCCACACACGCCTATCCGGGTTTAAAGAAATATCCGCATTTTTACGGCCATTTCGGAACCGCATGGCAAAACCAGAAAAAGGAATTCGCAGAATTCCCCGGCGCTATTCTGATGACTACCAACTGTATTCAGAAACCGGCTCCTTCCTACAACGATAATATCTTCAGCACCGGGCTCGTAGGCTATCCAGATGTAAAACACATCTCGGACAAGAATTTTGCGCCGGTGATTCAAAAAGCATTAGAGATGCCTGGTTTTACTTCAGATTACCAAGGCAAGGAAGTCATGTGTGGTTTCGCCAGAAATGCTGTTATGTCTGTTGCGGACAAGGTAATCGACGCGGTGAAGAGTGGAGCCATAAAGCACTTCTTTCTGGTTGCCGGATGCGATGGCGCCAAACCCGGCCGTAACTACTATACCGAATTTGTTGAGAAAACCCCAAAGGATACTGTCGTCTTGACATTGGCCTGCGGAAAATTCCGCTTCTTTGACAAGGACCTTGGAGATATCGGTGGAATTCCCCGTCTGCTGGATGTCGGCCAATGCAACGACGCTTACTCCGCCATCCAGATCGCTGTAGCTCTGGCTAAAGCCTTTAACTGTGGAGTCAATGAACTGCCGCTCTCGATGATACTATCCTGGTATGAACAAAAGGCTGTAGCCATCTTATTGACACTCTTTCACCTGGGAATAAAGGGAATTCGTCTTGGCCCGAGCCTGCCGGCGTTCATCACCCCAAACGTGCTCGATACCTTGGTAAAGACTTTTGACATCAAGCCTATAAGCACGCCGGATGAGGATCTGAAGGCGATTTTAGGCTGATCCGTAAGTATTGATAACTATTGAGGCTCAGGAATCTAAATGAATTTACCCTCATCTTAACTTCAAAGAATATTATCAATCAGAAATTGATTACAAACTCATCGCGGCGCATGCCAATTTTACACACCATGCGCCGCCTACAAAGAAAACGACTCCTTTAGTGGAAAGGAGATACAGTTATGAAATGCCCAGGTCAGGACCCGCGTTTTTGGAAATTTGACGCTATCTTTGAAACCGACTGCCCGAATTGCGGCTCCAGAATAGAGTTTTTTAAGGACGAAACCCGTCGCAAATGCAAAAAATGCGGCCAGTACGTCTTAAACCCCAAAATGGATTTTGGTTGCGCCGCTCATTGCAAGTTCGCTCGACAATGTTTCGGAGATCTTCCTCCCGAGTTGATGAAACAGAAAGAAGATCTTTTCAAAGATCGAGTCGCCGTGGAAATGAAAATGCGACTAAAAAATGACTTCAGACGCATAGGTCACGCTTCCAGAGTGGCTTCACTGGTTGAAAAATTAATAGGCTCGGAGAAGTCAAAACCTGCCGTACTTCTTTCGGCCGCTTACCTGCATGATATTGAACCGATTGATCCTCCAGGACAGACCGATATTACCGGTAAAAAGGAAAAATCTACGGCTGTGGCTCGCGAAATACTCGAAAAATTGGACGCCCCTGAAGAAATAATAGAGGAAGTATGTGGAATAATTAAACATCTAGATGAGCCAGGATCTTTTCAATCCAGAGATCTTGATCTGGTTCATGACGCCCATCTCCTGGCTTCCCTTCAGGAAAAGGTAAAGAAATCAGAGCTGGACCCTGGCTTCCTCTCAGTAATTATTGATAGAGACTTTGTTACAGACTCAGGACGAAGCCTCGCGTACGAATTGTTACAAGCGCCGGCTACCAGTTTACGCGCCGTAGCAAATTGAAAAATGCGAGACAAAAAGAGAAGGAAATCAAAATGAAATTCGAGAGAAATATAATAGAAATAAATGAGGACCTCTGTACAGGTTGTGGCCAGTGTGTAACCGGCTGCGCTGAGGGAGCCCTGGAAATAATAGACGGAAAAGCCAAACTTGTATCGGAAGTGTATTGTGACGGTCTCGGCGCCTGTATCGGCGAATGTCCGACCGGAGCCTTAAAAATAGTTCAGAGAGAGGCTGAGGACTTTGACGAAGAGGCCGTAGTGGAGCGTCTAAAGAACTTGCCGGAAGAAGAAAAGGAACAGCCAAAAACCATGGCTTGCGGTTGCCCTTCGTCCAACATTCAGACCTTCGCGGCTTCAAGCTGTTCCTGCGAAAAGGCGAATGAACCCGGAACCCAACACGCAATTGGGTCCGAACTTACACATTGGCCTGTTCAGATAAGGCTTATTCCACCAACTGCCCCTTTCCTGAAAAACGCTGACTTGCTGGTGGCGGCCGATTGCGCAGGGTTTGCTTACCCCAACCTGCATAGAGACTTGCTCAGGGGCAAAGTTCTGCTCATCGGTTGTCCAAAATTTGACGATTCACGGGCCTACATCGAAAAATTCGGTGAAATTTTCTCTACAGCCTCTATCAAGAGCGTAACAGTCGTGGTGATGGAAGTGCCATGTTGTTCCGGATTGCCGGAAATAATAAAAATGGGCATGAAAATGGCCGGGAAGCAAATTCCTCTGGAAAAGGTCGTAATTAGTGGAAGAGGACAGATTCTGCGGAGGGAAGAATTGGCGGCGTAGATTCGTTTATTATACTCATTCTTGTGAAAAGGCCTGAAGCGTACTGATCCGCTCCGGGCCTTTTTGTTTAATTTTGTGACTCCAGATCCGCAACATCCATAAGATCATTTTTCTTGACCTTATTTCAGGGTGTTGGTAATAAAGCATCATGTATTACATTACTACCAGGAATTAACCTATATTTATTCAGGTTTTATTCTGTTTATTAGAAAAGGTGAAACATGAAAAAAATCGTCGTTCCAATGTCAGCTTTAATTTTTGCATTCGCTTCGCTTGGATTCGCTGCGGACACACCAAGCCCGGCGGACGCCACAAAAATGGAATCCCACAAAAAATACATTTGGGGTGTGCCAGCGGGAACGGCTTTAAAAAAAGATGTCTCAATTCCAGTAGATGAGACTCTGAAGGATTACCAGGAACCCGTAGTTCAACCGCCTCATTCAATGAAGTTTAAATGGGGAGTAGACGCCGACTAGTTCCTGGGGGAAGGCAACGCTTCAAAACTCACGTCTGTCGGCGACTCAAGAGATCTCACACCATATCAGACTGCATTTTGTCTTTTCATGAAGCCATGTTCTTTCGAATATGGCTCTTTTGTTCTCTGGCGCAAATATCGGTAATCGTGTTGCGTATCCGCTTGGAAGTCAGTATCAGGGCCGGCAGGAAAATCAAATCACCGAACAGGCCTAGCGTAATTGCGGAACAACCAAGTATTCCGAAAAAAACAACAGGTCTAAACGGCGAAGTGGCTAACGCCAGGAAACCCAGCAACACGACGACTGACCATGACGCAATCTGGCGCGCGGTAAACCTGTATGTGCGAAACACGTTTTCTTCGATCGATATGTCCGGATTGAGAGTTATTTCCCGTTTCAACTGGGTCAGGTAATGAATTGTGTTGTCAACCGCCAGCCCGACCGCGACAGTGGCGGCGAATACGGTAACCATGTCGAGAGATATTCCGAACCAGCCCATGATCCCGAAGACAGCCGCAACAGGAGGAATATTAGGTATAAGACAGATCAGCCCGAGCACAAAAGAGCGCAGTTGAATCATCATGAGTATGGTGATCAGAATTGCGGCTATGAACATCGACTCGACCTGATCTCTTATCAGCGTCTCAGTTTGAGAAGAGACCAGAACCAGGTCACCAGTGACAGTGGCCTTCCCCTCCCCTGCCATTACCTGATTCGCGATGTCCTGAATCTGTGAAATTGTCTCTCCGATGGGCCTGTCCGGAGAGTTCTTTATCTGTATGGAAATTCTGGCCTTGTCAAAATTCTCACTGATATATCTTTCGGTTATTTTCTTCCCGCCTTCACTCAAGGATGTCATGAAAAGAAGTTGGGGGATAAGATTTGGATTAGAATATATGTCCTGCGAATTGAGAGCATTTCCCTGAGTTATTTTGTTCAGATAAGTCAACACGCTGTCATAGGAATCCGTTGAAACCACATCCGGAATACTTCTGACGCGTTTCTCTACTTCAGCGATCTTTTTCCACACTTCCGGTTTCTTGAACTCGTTCGGTTTCGATTCGATGAAAAGCTCAAGAGTCTGAGCGGGAGCCAGGTTCTTTTCAACGAAGCGGATATCTCTCACCGTTTTGGTTGATTCATCGAGCATTCGGAATAACTGGGCGTCACTGTTGATCCTGGGTGCACCAGCAAGCAGAAACAGAGAGAGGCCTAAAGCGAAAAGGACAACCGCTCGAGAGTGTTGAGATATTAGGGATTCAATCGCTTTGAGAATTCTTTCCAGCCAATCTACCAAGACATCCGAGGATTCTGTTGTGTTCAATGTCTTCATCATCGAGAAGCACGCTGGAGTCATTACTATCGCCAGCCCGTAAGAAACTAAAACTCCCACCGACATTATGAATCCAAGGTCTCGTACCATTGGGATCGAACTTATCATCAGTGTTCCAAAACCAACGGCAGTGGTCGCTATACAAATAAAGCACGGCCTGGCGAGCCACCTTACCGACATCTTCAGGGCGCTGATCTTGTCATTAACTATCTTATGGTAGAGGTGATATCTGACGACCATATGGATCACGATTTCAATCGTGGTGATCGGAACAAACCCAAATGCAAGCGCTGTAGTTGAATTAAGCGGGATATCCATTGCCCCCATCAGCCCCAGAACCCACAACACGCAAACGCTCAGAATAAAGTTCGTGACCAATGTGACCCGGAAACTCCTGAAAACATATACTGATACAATAGTGGCTATCAGCATGCACAGAACACCGAACACTATTCCCGTCTGAATGCTGTAATCAACTATGGCCTTTCGGATGAACGCAGGACCTACAATCCTGTAGTCCTCAACGAGTTTGTTTCCCTTGAGATCTTTGTTTACAATCCGGACGATCTGTTCGTAGATAGCGTCTTCATATTTCAACTTCTCCTCGACTTTTACAGCGATGCCAATTGTCTTGAAGTCTGATGAAATGAGAAGATTAGTCATGGGGAGAGATCGCCGCAAATTTTCCAATGATTCCTTAGCCGCAGGAACGATTTTCCCCTGGACACGCTCGAACAATGGGAGATTGCCGAAAGACCCGTTTTTTTCCTGAAAGATGCGTAGGTTTGTAAGGCTGATAACTTGCGAAACACCGTCAACCTGTTCAAGTGTCCTTGTCAGGTTGTCTATCATGTTCAAGGTAGGCGAATCGAAAATCCCTGATTGGCTTTTAATAACGATAAGGGTGAATTCTTCATTTCCGAAAGTATCGATGAATTTCTTGTATTCGTGGTAGGCGTGAGAGGTTCTGTCGATACCTGTTTTAAGAGACGGATCAGTCTTGAGTTGAACGGCAAAGTAAGCGAAAATTATTGAGATGACCGCTATTACGGTTACCAATAGTTTTCTGTGATCAATTATCGTATCAAGGCGGTTCGGGTTGGAAAGATCCAACTTGTCCTGGTTGTTATTCACAAAAAGCGGGCCTGCCTTCTATCCGAATTGTTTTCTATTTATCATTTTTTAAGATAACGAAGTTATATTATTAGAAAAGCGCGAGATCGTCAAATTGTGTTCACGTTGTTATTTTCGGGATGCAAGGTGTTTGGTGGTGTGTTACCAGGATTGACCGAAAAATGCCAAACGGGAGGACTGCGGCAGATATAGCCGCAATCGGTCCCATTCATTTTGGTTAGCGATCCGTGTCATTCACGGATTCGTTTAAGTTCGATGGTAACAACATTCGATTTATCGAAACAATCCATCTCAACCACGTCGGGGTCTCCCCATTCGCTCGGGAAACCGCCTCCAAATTGCAGCATGACCAGGTATGGGAAAATCTGGTGGTAAAGAAAACCACAGAGTCCTCCAGTGTCGTGGCCGCTTAACTCAATCTGATCACCCACGCTGTGTCCAGCGCTGCATGATCCTTTTACTTTTTTGATTGTTCCTATGATTCTATAGCCAAGCCTCGGTTTATGTTCCATCGCTATCCTCCTCCATGGCGTTACAAGATCATCACAGCGTAACGACCCCGGACCTCAGTGACCACTTCAGCGGAATAGACGTCTCACTTTTTGTCCAGAATTTTATTCCAGGAGTCCAGATAACTTTTATTTTTTGTAAATAATTCCGTTGTGTCGCCATCAATGGATACGCTTTCTATCACGTCACCCTGTTTTATACTGTTAACCACATGCTGATCTTCAGGACTAATCACTGCTCCAAAGACTGAATGTTTCCCATCAAGCCAAGGTGTTGGAACATGTGTGATGAAAAACTGGCTCCCGTTTGTGTTAGGGCCCGAATTCGCCATGGACAGGATGCCGGGTTTATCGTGTTTAAGGGTCGCGTCGAATTCGTCTTTAAACTTGTAGCCTGGGCCACCAGTCCCTGTTCCGAGAGGACACCCCCCCTGGATCATAAAATCTTCGATGACCCTATGAAACTTTAGACCGTTGTAAAAGCCCCTTTTTGCGAGGTTTACAAAATTTGCCACCGTTATCGGCGTCAGGTCTGGAAAAAGTTTGATGTGAATATCGCCCTTATTCGTTTTAATAGTTACGTTCATTACATCTCCTGATTTGTTTTGATGAAATTGGCCCCATCCAAGGCGCCACTACTATAACAAGGTCTCGAAAGTTTTTATTGCTTTGCTCCGGAAGAGTCTTCGACGCCAAGTCGGAAAGAAGCCTCCGATAACAGAGGTCTTTCATGACAGAGAAAAAACAGGCCCAAGAGACACTTCATGAAAAGATCATAATGCGCCAGCCTTCTCTTTTGATCCCGGTCCCTGGGGTCGCCCGGACTTTTAAATCCATGAAATACGCTGTTTCTTGCAAGGTAAATGGAGAATCGACATTTCTGAATCGATTCAAAGTTGGCTTTTGACGCCTCAACGATCCCTTCCCTTACCTGAACAGGGTTGGACAACACCGTTGAAAGTTCAGAAAGGTAATGGAAAAATCTTGTTCCTGCTGGCGCCGGGAGTCTTCTGTCTGAAGGAGCCACGGTCCATGATCCCTCGAGATCCGTCAAACCGCCTAAGGGACTGAAAGCCATACCCAAGAGCGGCGGCCTCTTTGAACATTTTTTTCGCAGAAATTTTTCCAGGCCTTTTTGTTTAGCGGGCTCCGAGATCGATTCCACAGATTTTCCCGACTTCAGGCTTTGGTCCGCATCCGGTTCAGCATTCCAGGGAGTGAGTTTTCCTTTCATCCACGAAGCTTCCCAATCATACTGGTAAATACTGTTGTAAATAAAAAAATTATAGACGAAAGAAGTTGTTGGCATTGTCGAGCGACTTACGCCATCCGGACATTCCGCATAATGCCTCATTTCCGNGTTTTCGCGATAAGCTTCATACATAACNTCTATGAAATTAGTCATTTCAGGGGTCATTTCGTTTGCCTCCCAGTATCAACTTCATCAATGGGGCTGTGAGGATAGCCAAGCTCTTGAGCGACTTGTTCGTGTGTGACCAAACCTTTGTACAGATTTACCCCTTTAGCTAGCCGCAAGTCCGCATGAGCGGCCCCATCAATACCTTTTTCGGCTATCGCCAGCGCAAATGGCAATGTGACATTCGTTAGAGCAAAAGTGGAAGTCCTTGCGACCACTCCCGGCATGTTGGGCACGCAATAATGAATAACGTCGTCCACGAGGAACGTGGGGCGCTTGTGAGTGGTCGGCCGGGAAGTTTCTATGCAGCCTCCCTGGTCTATGGCGACATCCACAATGACAGCTCCGGATTTCATCTGACGGATCATATCTTTTGTAACAACCCGGGGAGCGCAGGCCCCAGGGATCAAAACCGCTCCAATAACCAGATGAGAGTTCAATACCGAATACAGGACGTTATCAGGGTTAGAAATCAATCCGGTCACCCGGTTTCCAAAAATCTCATCCATATAAATTAGACGTCGCTGGTCAACATCCAGAATATATACATTCGCTCCCATTCCTACAGCAATTTTTGCCGCCGCCATTCCAACTGTGCCGGCGCCTAGAATAGTTACACAACCCCTCCTCACACCGGGGACCCCGCCGAGCAGAACACCTCGACCTCCCTGGGTTTTTTCCAGAAAATGCGCCCCTACCTGAACCGACATCTTGCCTGCGACTTCACTCATAGGCACAAGTAGCGGCAGAAAACCATCCCGGTTCTGTATAGTCTCGTACGCCACGGCTATTATTCGAGCGGCGAGAAGGGCCTCAGTAAGCTGCGGC
>WSSedB1CaDRAFT_10000710_pt1 | contig 13801 bp, 14 predicted proteins | sample WetSurSB1Cattail_FD_9460 | JGI IMG/M metagenome (IMG submission 9460)
TGTACCGTTCTCATAGATCATGTTTCCACAGTAATCTGTTTGTTTCGTTGAGCTGACTCCTTGCTGCAATACACGCAGCTTTCCTCCATCGGCTGAATACAGATAAGTATTAGTGCCTGAACCAAAGGAGTTGGAAATACTCAACGCTCGAGGCAAATTTAATAAATTATAGCTTATATTCGTTATTCCTTTATTTAAATCTTTTGTTAAATTTCCATTTGCATCATAAAAATATTCCACCGAAGCGTTGGCTCCGTCCTTAAAATCCATAGAAGACGACAAAGAGACGGACTCTCCTGAATCATCCGCTTTTATTAATTGATTGCCGTTATAGCTCATCTTCAAATTATCAATGGTGCCAAAAGTAGTGGTACCAGTGGCTCCATGCCTTATCAAAGAGGTTATATTACCCACTTTATCATAAACATAGCTCGTGCTATAATTCGTTGACGAAGTTCCATTCTCAAGGTAATTGCCTGAAATTAAGCGAGACAGGTCATCATAAGAATAGGTATATCCACGACTTTTACTCTCACCGGATGTAGTCCATTGCATCGCGGAGATATTGCCGCTGTAGCTTGGAGTATTACTACCATAGCTGTCATCATAATAAAGAGTTTCGCTGAATAAGGGATTCTGAATGGATTTGGACCAGGAACGAATATTATAACTGTAATTGGTTACCAGGCTTGATTGAGAATTACGATCATTACTCTGCAAACGTCCTAATTCATCATAAACGTTGTTTGATAGTAAAACTTCCGAACCGGAATTCAATTGATGCTTGACCGTTATTAATCTATCAGCCGTATCATAAGTGTAGCTGTAGATTTCTTGTTGGGGAGAGGACAAATTGTTTGAGGTATGAGAATGGAAACGCTTCTGCAATTTATCGGTATAAGAATAACACATATACTCATCATCCATTCCACCCAAATGATTGGTGGAGTGAGTTTGTATCAGGCGACCTTTATTATCATAATAAGATGAGGAAGCTGTATAAGAATTACTATCCAAAATGTAGGTTCGTGTTCCGGTCTTTAATGATTTGGCATTTGAATAAAGGGTGCCATAACTCGATTTATCTGCATATTGCATCTTTTGCTTCATATCGGATGAATATAAATTCTGATAAGAATAGTCATCATAATAATTTACTAATAAAAGAGACATTTCCTGACTTGAAAAGTAATTACGGGAGTAACCGGTATCACTAGCCGGGTTGGTGGACTGAGAGGATGAAAAACTTTCTGTCACTACTTGAGATTGAAGCTGTTGCTGAAGGTTTTCAAATGTGTCTGTGTCTTTTATCATAGCTACATAGATTAATCTACCAAGTACATCATATTTATTGACACGCCAAGAGGAAAAAGTACGCATATTACCGTCTTGATATAAAACCAAACGATCGGACTTATCATATATTTGGTAAATGGATGAGGCACCGGGAAGTTTCTTTAAAATACAACGGTTTCGATAATCATATTTATAAAAATAGGCGTTCTTATCTATTACTTCATCGCTTTGGCTCCATTCACTACCGGAAGTGCTCATTAGGTCGGAAGCAACGGGAGGCAGAACATAACGCAACAAGTCGTAATCATCATATACATAATACGTATCATAAAGAGTGCCGGAAGAAGACACTGTACGGGAGAGAATCTGATGACCGGATTTATCGGTGAAGGTATACAAGACTCTATTATCCTCATCTATTGTTTTATCGACAAACAGCTCACCGGAATTATAATAACCGTTATTTTTCAAGGCATCTCCATCCATCCCATAAAGAATACACTTGAGAGTGTTATCGCTGGAATTGTTCGTTAAATACTCTTTCTTTACTGAACGATTGGATGAGGTCCAAGATGAACCGGGACCGCATTTGCTTGTTATTCGCTCTAAGGGAGAATTCTCATAATTCGTCTGAGCAAAGCCATAACTGTCCGCATACTGTTGAGAGGAAAGGGAGGATACATCATTTACATAATTTCCGTTTCCGCTATTAGAGATTGGAAGCCATGTTTTATATTCTCGTCCATAGGAATCATAATCTGTTTTACTTACTAAATCTTTACCGGAGGGAGTTATCCCTTTTTCAACGGATTCGCAAGGACGACCCAAACCGTCGTAATAATCTATCAGATCGTTATAAGTCGTTTCGCTTGTATAAATGCGTTTGATTATATAATTCTGATCATTGGATTGAGCATGGGAGGATACTGGATTCATTACTAGAATAAAACCGCTGATAAGGATATAAATTTGACTAAATGTTTTCATAGTCTGAATTTTTAATTTACGCCTAACTTCGTGCCAGAATTCAAATTCTCACACAAAGTAAAAATTTATGGCATAAATTTATGAGTTTTTTTCTTATAATAAAGTTAACAGAATGCTACATTTAGTCAGACCAAATGTTATATTTTTCTCCTTATTGTTACAATGTTAATTACAGAATATAGATATCATTATTTTTAAGTAAATTCTATTCAAGACTAATCCCAACTCCCCTTGTCGTTTTTATTTGTGTGTCAGTCTTTAATTTCATTTTCTTCCTGAGCCTAGCAAGCAATACATCAAGACTTCTTGAAGCATAAAAATCACTATCATCTCTGGTATACCACACTTTCTTGAGTATTTCATCACGTTTTACGATATTACCTTTTTCCAGACATAGCATTTCTAAAATTTGTGCTTCTTTGTTTGTCAAGGGAATGTTGTTCTCTTTTATCTTATGTGATAATACACAATGCTTTACGTCCAAAGTATAGTCTCCGATTTTCATAGAATCCGCCTTACTTTTAGAAGAATTTCCATCTTTTAGCCTTAATAAAGCCTGTATCTGAGCATTCAGTTCTTCTGGAATAAAAGGTTTTTTCAGATAGCCGTTTACTCCGGCATTATATCCGGAAATGATATCTTTTGATGAAAAATTGAATGATATAAAAAAGATAAGTACATTTTCATCTTTTTGACGGATTTTTATAGGCATACTATATGCATTCTCTCCAAGTATTTCGGTATCACAAACAATAATATCAGGGTTTTCTTTTTCCCAAAGGTTTATTCCTTCTTGTTTATTGGTTGCAACCATCACCTGATATTTTCCAATCATATATTCTAACTCATTCTTTATAATATAAACAAAGCTGGCATCATAAGCCATTAATAAAAGTTTTTTCATAACAGTATTTTGTGAATTTCTAGTAAAAGTTACATTATTTTAGTTCAATTAGTCTCATAGGTTACGCAAAAATATTATTAATTTTAATTTAATGCAACTTTTAAGAGGAAATATTATTAATTTTCACTAAATAAATGCTATGTACAAGATTGAATTTACCAATCACAATTGCATCAAAGGTCCATTTCATGTCCAATATCCCTTTATAGCTGGCATTACACTTATGTTTCTTATCAAAACAACCCTATTTATAATAATTATTGTATTGTTTGCCCCAAACGAAACATCGGCATATACATAGAAATTAGTACCAAAGCCACAATTGCACCTATGCAGACTATAAGTATAGGCTCTAGGATATTGCCTAGCTGCTTCAGATTGTTTTCTAACACAGCAGTAAGATCATTGGCTTGATTCAGTAACATTTTATCCAGACAATTCGTCTCTTCTCCTACACGCATTAAAGTGATAAAATTGTGATTATAGAGCTTGCTGAATTCTCCCAATTTAGCAGCGAAGGATTCTCCTTTTTTCAGTCCTGTAATCATCTCGGAAAATGACTTTTTGTAGGGATAGAAACGAATAATTGACTCTAGCATAGAGAGAGAACGAATAAGAGGAACCCCGGAACAGACTAACAGATACATGAGTTTACAGAATTGTGCCTGATAGTGTATCTTGATAAGGTTACCAATAAAAGGTATATTAAGTAATAAAGTAGAGCTAATCTTCCTGTAAATCTCTGTCTTTCCATACAAGTATTTGACAACAATAAAGAAAAGGATAATAAATCCGAACAAAGCAGAGATTATCGGAAATTGGGCAGAGATTTTAAGCATAAAAATTGTTATTTCAGGTAGATGCCCCCCCATGCGTGAATAAACCTGTTCAAACATAGGCACCACAATCGTGATCATAAAGAAAAGGACAAATAGGGCTATGACAATAATAATTATGGGATAACTCAATGCACTCACAAGCATGCGACGTTGCTCGTTTTTTTTATGATAATAGTCACAGAGAAACATCAAAGACTGATCTAATTTCCCGGTTTCTTCCCCTATACGTATAACTCCGCAATCAATTTCCGTAAATGCTTCCGTAAGTTCTAAACTTTTCCAAAAGCCATTGCCGATAAGAATATGCTGATAAACTTTTTGAAGAATATCAAGATCGGCTTTCCCTTTTTCTCCTTCTATTAACAAATCAAACGAACGACTAAAACTTAGTCCCGCCTTTAACAATGAATAAAGTTGTGAAAAGATTAAGTACTTCTTAGAGTTGCTCACTTTGTACTTTTTATTGTTTATTTCCATGATTCAAAAGAGTATGATACAAGTTCAATTCTACAGAAGGTGGAATACCATAATCCAATTTCAAGGTATCCCGTCCCATTAACAAAAACAAGGAAATGGAATCTATGGATGTCGTATCTTTGGATAATGAATGATATTTAATACCAATTAAATTGTTAAATAGCGTATCTGCATCATCCGAATTCGAGTAAAGAAGAATTCGGGTACTATCAACAACTAGGCGTGTCACATTTTTTCCGGAATTGAATAATATCAATTCATTATTGTTCCTTCGTATACTATCTGTTTTTTCTAAAATAAGTTCCAAAGCCTGATGACCGTCCAGCAATTCAATTTTCTTGTTTAATTTATCTCTGGTCATACGGCCATACCTATTAATAATGTCTAAACCGTCAAACAAAAATAAAAACAAGATGCCTGATAAGATCATCACCACCAGCAACTCCGGAAGAGTAAATCCGTTAATAGATTTTTCAAAAGGATTGAAAAGCTTTATAACTATTGGCATCTTGGGTCTATTCATTTGCTTTAAGAAAACGGAAATGAACTTTCCGGTGATGATTATTGGCAATGGCAACCATATCTACTTCATAAATATTTACTTTGTAATTAGAAATATTTACATTGATTTCTCCCCAATCATACTTAAAAGTTTTAGCTCTAGGCATGATTTCATCCAAACATATTTGTCTCTGGCATTTCTTCAAATCATTTTCGACTACCAAGCCATTAGCATCCTCATTGTTAAAAACTGTAAGCTGAGTTAGCGTATCCATTGCCATAACGAAAACAATCATTAAGATAACCGAGGCTGTAATTGTCTCCAGCAAGGTAGATCCGGGTAGTGTCGTGAATAAGAGTCTTCTTTTAAGTTCTTTCATTCCTCTTTATTGTCTTAATAAACCATATTTTTTCCCATTTCTCACTACGGTCATCTTCTCGTCCGTGATTATCGCCACTAAGAACTCTCCTATTTTTTCTTTCGGCTTTAAAATAATAGTTTCACCATTGCGGTTGGCAATAGCTTTTACACTTTTGCCAAACCGAATGATTCCTTTGTATTGAAAATCAGGAAGAACTTCTACCTTCAAAGGTACAGCAGGCTGTTTTTGTGGCGTCACTTTTATCTTTTTTTTCGGTATCTTTTTCTCTTTGTTTATTTTTTCAGGGGTGACTTCTTCAGAAAAAGGATCTCTATAATTAAGCAAAAGTACGGCAGAATCCTTTATTACACTTTTTGTAGACTTTATTACAGCTTGACAGACAGCCGGTTCTTTATCCTTGATCGCTGCATATATACGATAAGCCACTATACACCATATTCCAGTTGAAATCAGTAACAACACATAAGTAATATATTTATTGTTTTTCACGGTTTGTTTATTTGAAAAGTTCCATAACTTTTTAATGACTGATATGCGGAGTTGAGCGCTTGTACCGACCACTGATAAGTTCCGCTGCTCAAAGTAAACTTCAATTTATAATCCGATGTAATCGAATCGCATGCATAAGTTTCAATATGATCAAAAGAAGGAGATACAATGATTATGTGGTAGTGTTCTGCCCCTTCCGTACTTGTCCATACTAATGTGGGGTCGGTTTGATTTAATATCGCATTGTTGACAGGCGCAATAATATCCACTGTCTTTTTGGAGATATCCTTTACAAAAATATCTTCACAGGATGTTACTCCCATGCATATTGATATGAAAATCATAGCATGGCATATAAAACGATTTATAGCACCATTCGCTCTTACAATCGTTAATCTTTCGTTAAATCTCTCCAATATTCTTCTTATACTTCTATTCATGATAATGTGGAGTTAATATTGCACAGTTAATGCTTCTCATTGATTATAAATTCTTTATCGTATCTATAAGCAGAGATAAAGCTTTATCCATTTATTATATAAAGTTACCTAACTTTTTTGATTTGAATGTTAACGGTATATTACATTTTATGCTGCAATGTTAGCTTTACGTTAATATTAAAAAGGGGATTCATTTAGATAAAATGGAATCTTTACATTTGTCATATTTATAGAAATTAAAGAAGCGGTATGAAAAAAGTAAAAGGATCAGCCTTGCCTATGGTTTTGGTAGTTAGCGTTTTAATATGTCTAATGCTGCTTTTCACGTTCTCTCTATTTGATATCAATTCTCTATTATACTCAAGCTATCAGTATAGAATTCAACGGAAAGAGTTTTTAAATTCCTCATTTGTCCTATATTGCCATGACAGTACCTTAATTCCCCTATTAAAAAAGAATAATTATAAATATCAGCTCTATGGAGATAATGATTCTTCCATCGTTCGTTTTACAATAATGCCATGGGGATTTTATGAAGTCGTTAATGTTAGTTCGATTGATAGAAAATTCCAATCCACTCGAATATTAGGGAAAGACCAAGACTGCAAACAAGAGGCTGCATTATGGGTTTGCAATCGGGATATGCCCTTATCATTGGGGGGAAATACCCAAATAGAGGGACCTGTATTCGCACCTACCAATGGTATAAATTATATTCAATTGGGAAATATTCCATTTTCAGGAAAGATGATAGAAAATTACAATATACATTTTTCAAACAAAGAACTTCCTCCTACAGACTCTATCTATTTAAAGGAAATGAATACTTTTTTTGAGAAAGAAAAAAAAATATCTCACCCCCTATTGGTAGGTGGAGAACAACACTATTATAGCTTCACGCAGAAGACATCTTACTTTACATTATCTCCTGAAAACAAAGAATTAGACTTGCAAGGAAATGTAGTTCTTTATGGAGACGAAGTGATAATCCCCTCTAAGTCGAGACTGAACAACATCATCTTAATCGCCAAAAAGGTAATTGTGGAAGATGGCTTTAGCGGATCAATGCAAATACTGGCAAGCGATACAGTCATTCTGAAAAATAATGTTCAGTTACATTATCCTTCCGGTGTCTACTTAAATGGAAACAAAGGTAAAACTTACCTTGAGATCGGCTCCCTGAGCCGTTTGGAAGGGTATGCCCTTATTGAGGGGAAAGTAGAGAAGGAAAATATGCGGCTTATCCCTCCTAATTACCATCAGGACTCGGATGCGGCTTTTTGCGGTCTACTTTACGTAAATGGAATAGCCGATATTAACGGAATCATTTCAGGAGCTGCTTATATAAAGGAGTGTTATTATCTTCCACCCAACGGGATTTATGCAGGAACTTTGTTTGATACAAAAATTGAAAGAGACAAACAGGTCGCTTATCCTTTCTTCTTTAAGACAAGCGCTTTTTTACGTAAAGAAATAAAGTCTGTATATTAGGGGCTCTACATAAAACTTAATTACCTGCAATATCTAAAATACAATTTTCCTCTTAATAAATGTAACATTGGAAACCTAAATTGTAACGTTAAGATAACGTTTATTATAATTTATCTTACCTAATTTTGGAGATAAAAAGAAATATATATGAAAATACAGCGAACTTCAACTCATAGTTTAAAGGCTTTCACCCTACCGGAATTATTAGTTGTAATTGTTATCATAGGGATTTTAGTACTTGTAGCTTTACCTAATTTAATGCCATTAATATCACGTGCCAAAAATGTAGAAGCTCAACAGCAACTAACTTTTCTATATTCATTGGAGAAAACCCAGTTTTATAAAAATTCCCAATATTCATCTTCACTGGACGAAATAGGTTTTGAACAACAGAAATTAGTGACTGATGGGGGAAATGCAAATTATAAGATAGAAATAGTGGAAGCAGGAAAGAACGGATTTCGGGCAACGGCGACTTCAGTTGTTGATTTCGACCAAGATGGAACTTACGATGTATGGGAAATTAATGAGAATAAAAAATTAGTTGAAATCACGAAAGATTAAGAAAGATGGAGTTATTGTTATTTTTTCCTTTAGGATTAATGATTATATCGGATTTTCAATGTCGAAGAGTCCTGCTTTGGCAGCTTATATTATTCGGCATTTTACAGATAATACTTAGTTTTAATAGATTAGGGGCAATAACCACTTTACATAATATTTTGATCAACCTATTTGTACTATTATTCATCAGTCTTGCTCTAGGCATATATATTCGATTTCGTTTTAAAAAGAAAAATGTGATGGGAATAGGGGATATATTTTTCATTCTATTGCTTTCGCCCAATTTTGGCTATCGCTTTTTTATATACTTCTTAATTATTTCATCTAGTATCACATTATTTGTGTGGATGGCATACAGCCGCATCTCAGGCAAGAAAGACAATGAAATTCCTCTTATTTCTGGCATCGGCATTTGCTATTCTGCTGTATTAATTTATCAAGAAATTATGGTCTTATGATATTGAATGAACATATACCTACAGAAGTTCTTCAGATATTCTCTTCCTCTGAAGCACGAGATTATGAACTGATCCCATATCAACATTCTGAAGAACAGCTTCAATGCTATGGAAAAGAGAAAAAAGATTATGTGGATACTATTCAAGAGATTAAGATCATTTGGGGATTTACTGTATCCATACAGCCCTTGGAAATAACTATTTTTGAGAGATGTTTTAATCAATATTACAGAGATTCGAGCAACCCCTCCGGAAGTATCAATATTGCAAATATCAACGATTCCGACTTTATTAATTCTCTTATAGAAGAAGCAGACTTAATTCATTCCAGTGACATTCACTTTGAATCATACGAAGATCATTGCAGGGTTCGCATGCGTATTGATGGAAAATTGATAGAACGATATGTCATTGAAAAAAGTGATTATCCGGCATTGGTAAACCGAATAAAAATCATATCAAATTTAGATATATCCGAGAAACGACTTCCACAAGACGGACGAATTTTGTTTGAAAAGAACAATCAAAAATTTGACGTACGCACATCTGTATTGCCTACAATTTATGGAGAGAAAATAGTTTTACGTTTATTGACAAGAGATCAAAATTTATTGGATTTAAAAAACCTTGGCTTCAATTCAAAACAATATGATGATTATACTCATTCGATTTACAGCCCTAACGGCCTTGTATTAATAACGGGGCCGACCGGTTCCGGTAAAAGTACCACTCTTTATGCAACTCTACGCACACTTAATAAGGAGGACAATAATATCCTTACAATAGAGGATCCGGTGGAATATACATTGGGTGGAATTAATCAAGTGCAATTGAAAGAAGAGATCGGGCTCACCTTTGGAAATGCTTTACGGACTTTCTTACGGCAGGATCCGGATATCATCATGCTGGGAGAAATACGTGATCAGGATACGGCACAAATGGCTATTCGCAGTTCATTGACCGGACATCTGCTATTGTCTACTATTCACACAAATAGTGCTTGGGGAAGTATTACCCGACTACTCGATATGGGAATACACCCCTATTTAATATCAGATACTCTGGTAGCTTGCATAGCTCAAAGATTGGTCAGATTGCTTTGTCCACACTGCAAACAGGAATACCAATTAGACAACATCACATCATCAGCTTTAGGATTGGGAAATCAACAAAACTTTTTTCGGCCGATAGGTTGCAAACAATGCTATTATACCGGATATTTGGGAAGAAGATCCATTTACGAAGTAATCCGAATTGACCATTATCTTGCAGAAGCTATTCGGAAAAAAGACTTAAATGTGGAGGAGTATCTTAAAAAACAGGGAGTGACGACACTTAAGGATTCAGCTCTTTCACTATTACAACGAGGACAGACATCCTTAGAAGAAATATTACCTATTATAAATAATGCTGTTTAAATTTAACTAAAATGAAAAAGCAATGGATTATATTCTTTCTTATTTTTTCCTTCGCTTTAACCGCCGCAGGAAACACTCAGGCACAAGCCTCGGATTCGCTGCGCCTTTCCAATCTCAAATTGCGTCTTGACAAAGCTATGCAGAAAGACTCACTATACGCCGAGAAAATAGATTTCTCTGTCAATAACATGGCTATTACCGAACTGATAAAAAGCATAGCAAAAGCCAGTGGATTAAATATTAATATTAATTTCAACAAAGAAACAATGATCTCTTGCAATTTCAAGCATATTCCTATCATTGATATTCTATTTTTTATTTGTAAAGAATACGATTTGGATGTTGAATTAGTTGGTAATATATTATGTGTTTTCACTTACCATGCCCCAGTTATCGAACCTACGCCCCAAATAGAATATGATTCGAACAAAAAAGAAGTATCATTCGATATCGCGATGGTTCAACTTGATAATGTAGCAAAAGCTTTTTCAGAAAAAACGGGAACAAACGTTGTTATACCAAATGAGTTATCTAGCTATAGAATCTCTTCTTTTGGCAAGTGTATGACAATTGAAAACGCCATTCAATGTATTGCTGCTGTAAACTCTTTAGTCGCACAGAAGAAAGACAATACAACTTGGGCTTTATTTAAAAGAGAAAACAAGGATGGAATACCATTACAGAATAAATTTGATTTTTATGTAGATAATTTGAATGTGGACTCATTAGGATTGATTACCGCACAAATAAATAACAGCAATACGAACGTAATCATACCGGATATTTGTAAACGATTGAAACTAAATTACCTTTTAACAGATAATTTAGATCACACAACGGGTATACATGTTGAGAAGGCTGATTTCAATACTTTTTTAAAAGTATTATTCACGGGGACAAATTTCACATGGAAAGTAGAAAATGGTATTTATCTGTTTGGGAAAATAGATGAAAAAGATCCTTTTTCCTCAGTAAAAGTGATCCCCATGCGATTCAGAACAGTGGATAAAGTGATTGATATTATTCCAGCCGAACTAAAGAAAGGAATGGAGATTATTCCATTTCCTGATTTGAACAGCCTTGTGGCAAGCGGCAACCTGAGCCAGATGATGCAATTGATCTCTTTTATCACTGACGTGGATAAAAGCGTCCCATTAATATCTATTGATGTCATTATTGTAGATGTTTCCAACACAAGTAGCAGTGAAGCTGGTATCTCTATGGGACTGGGTAAAGAACCTGCTAAGACAAGCGGGACGTTAAGTCCCGGAATAGATTTCACACTGAATGGCAACTCGTTGAACAAACTAATTAATTCTTTTAACGGCTTTGGTTCCATCAACTTGGGAAAAGTAAATACAAACTTCTATATGGGATTAAAAATGTTAGAAGAAAATGGAAAAGTTGTTTTGCGATCCACTCCTAAACTTTCAACTCTTAATGGGCATAAGGCGACTTTAAAAAGCGGGGAAACAAAGTATTATAAAGAGAGCCAAACTAATATTATCGGAACACAGAATCCGCTTCAATCTGAGTCTTATCAATGGAAGAATATAGAAGCAGATCTAACACTGGATATCATTCCTTATGTCAGCTTAGACAGTTGCATCAGCATGAGCATTAATCTGACCCAAAGCGAATTCACAGAACGCGAATCAGCAGATGCACCTCCTGGTACTACTAACCGAAGTTTTAATTCGATTATCAGAGTGAAAAATCAGGAAACGGTGCTATTGGGAGGAATTGAGAAGAATATGGTCAGCAGTTCAAGCTCAGGCTTACCTCTTATTGCACGTATCCCTATTTTAAAATGGCTTTTTGGTTCTTCGTCCAAAAACAAGAAAATACAGAAGTTGAATGTTTTTATAAAACCGACCATAATCAATTAATTATGTCATTTATGAAATTTATTGTTGGGAAAGTACTGTTATTCGAAGTAGAAACGATGAGTGACAGAACGGAGATCAAACTGCATAAGGTTATTATTAATCAGAAGCATCTCTTCCTCTCTCAGAAAAAGTATGTCGGAATAAAATCATTAGAAAACTGGAAACATTCTATCGCATTCATATTTGTCACAGGTAATCAAGTTGCCAGTAAATCGTATGTAAAAGAAGATCCCTCAATAAAAAAGATTTTAAGTAATGAGAATCTATTCTGTGATATAGTCTTTAATAATGAAAACAGAGAAAATACAATTTCGTTTGTACGTAAGGAAATAATACAAGAGTTAATGATTCAGCTAAAAAAGAATAGTATTTTGGTTGAAACGGTTCTTATAGGGAAAATGGAAAATACGATCATTGAAGAACGGTTGAAAGCATATTGGGAAAAAGAAATGAATTATGATACAATCCTAAGATCACCGGAAAAGATCAATACCTTTTGCAGCATAATATATTACAAACTACAACTCCCTATACTGATTGCCTCTTTCTTTTTACTACTTGGCAACTACTTTGCCAACTCTCATTTTATGGAAAAGAATGAAAAATCAAATATCACCCGTATAAATACCAAAAAGATGGTGAAGGTTCAACAAGAAGAAAAAAACAAAATGAATCGTTTGATGAAGGTATACCACGAAGTGCCAAGTTATTCTCTTGCCTCCGTTGCCGATAGAATAGCTTCATACGTACCAATTCATCTTCAATTAAACTTGCTTTCTATCCTTCCCCAAGCTACCAATACCGGTAGTAGTAGTGATAAAAAAGAATTGAAAATGAAAAATAACACCGTCATTGTTAAAGGTTTGTCAGATATTCCCGGTAATATAACTCTTTTCACTCAATTGCTTAGTAAGGATATGATGTTCAGTAAAGTGGAAATTATCTCATTGACCAAGCAAGAAGATACAAATCTTTTTGATTTCGAGCTACAACTAACCTTATAATAGAATGAAAAAGTACAACGGCATTATTAAGTTCATTTCTCTATTGGTACTGCTTCCTATCATCATTTGGGAATTGGAACTAAAAAAAACAGTTAGTTTATATCAGGAAAGTCTACATGTTTCAACCTCTTCATACCCTGACAGTCTCATCCATCCTTTTAAAAAGAGCAAACCTTTTACAGCAATGTCCATATTGGCTAATGGAACAATACTCCAACTTTTTTCCCAAAATCTTGCAACAGAAAATTTGCAGACAGTCAATTATATACCGGAAATTATAGATTCCGAGAACGGATACAACCTCTATTATGGAACTTGGGTCATATCCGGAAATTTCATTAACATGGTAAAGTTAGTTTCGCAAATCGAAAAAGAAAGACTGCCATTACGTATATCCTCTGTCTGTTTTGAATCTAAAAAAAACATGAGAACAGGTGAGAATAAACTTTATATGACACTGTCGCTTGTGAATATCGAGAAATAACGTTTAGCAACCCTATTTTGGAAATCGAATATTCGCCAACGCATCTCTATATTACGAGTCGTTGAAAATGCATTCATCCTTCATATCCCTTTATTCATCGGGCTTTCCAAATGAACGAATGAAGGCATTTTTTCGTTTTTCGCCTTCATTGTATCGTCCTAAAAAAGGTTGACTGGT